>AUXO016447623.1_pt1 | contig 13524 bp, 13 predicted proteins | sample 768731 | NCBI WGS metagenome assembly AUXO01 (sample SAMN02715735, study PRJNA202380) | gut metagenome | biome: sheep rumen | host: Ovis aries | place: New Zealand: Palmerston North
GTGACTATTGTAGTTTCATCAAGAGGTGATAATTTATTAGAGTATATAGGTACATTACACTCTGAAAGTGAAGATGTAGTGGAACTAAAAAATGTAGATATTTCATATTTAATGCTTAACTTCCAAAAAGGTATATTTGGTGGAAATATTAATAAATATAAAGAAAATTTAGATAGTGTTATTATAAATAAAAGATATATAATTTCATGTGATAAATAATTAAATAGTTATAAAAATTAATATTTATAGTAATTTAAAAAATGTAAAAAATTATTAAGATATTGTTAAGAACGTTAGGAATCTGTTATGTAGACTAGACGTAGGCTACATAATGCCAGTAAACCCACATAAATAGAGAAAGGCTAAATTATTGGGACTTTTTCTTTTTTGTTTATTTAGTATTGTAATTATATAGAAGGAGTTATTTATGATATATATTGTTAGACATGGACAGACTAATTATAATTTAGAAAAGCGAATAACAGGAAGAATTGATATATCACTTAATAGTCAAGGTATAAAAGATGCTTTAAAAGCTAAAGAAGAATTAAAAGATATTTCTTTTGATTATGTTTTTGTTAGTCCATTAAAAAGAACCATTGAAACAGCAAAAATAATAACCAATAATAATTTAATAATTGATGAACGTTTAATAGAAAGATCTAATGGTGAATTAGAAGGCAAAAAGAAAGATGAAATACCCCAAAATGTTGACTTTAATTTGTTATATGAATCTAATTATGGACTAGAACCAGTTATTGAAGTTCGAAAAAGAGTAAATAGTTTTCTAAACGATATAAAGGAAAAATACCCTAAAAAAAATATATTAATTGTTACTCATGGTGGTGTAATAATTAATATACGCTACTATTTTGAAGGTGAACCAAATGATGGTAATTATGATAATTATATTTCTAAAAATGGTTATATATTGAAATATAATAATTAATAAAAAATATCCACAATAATTGTGGATAAAATCAACCTAAAAGGACATCAAGTATCATCATGATGACAAAGCCTATTAATGTAAACATTGAAATAAGGGCTTTGTTTTTGTTTGTTTGACATTCTGGTATTAATTCTTCAGCTACTACATAAATCATTGCTCCGGCTGCAAAGGCAAGGAAGAATGGTAAAATAAGTCTTACTTTTAATACTAATATTGCTCCTAATACACCAGCGATTACTTCAACAAAACCGCTTAATTGTCCAAAGAAAAAAGCTTTACTTCTACTCATTCCCTCACGTCTTAATGGAACGCTTACAGCTACACCTTCAGGAAAATTTTGAATTCCAATACCAAGTGCTAGTCCAATTGCACTAGATATTGTGGCACCATCTAAGTTGTATAAAATACTACCAAAAGCGACACCAACGGCTAATCCTTCTGGAATATTATGCAGTGTAATTGAAGATATTAACATAAAACAGCGCTTTTTTTTGTTTGATACATCTTTACTTTTTTTAGTAAATATTTTGTCCATTAGGACAATTAACAATCCTCCAGTAAGGAAGCCAAGCGACGGAAATAAGACTTTGTTCATTCCTAAATTTTCGGCCATTTCTATGGATGGAGCGATTAATGACCAAAAAGAAGCTGCTATCATCACTCCAGCTGCTATACTTAACATACAATCAAGGACTGTTTTATTAACTTTTTTAAAGAAGAAGACAAGGCTTGCGCCTAATAACGTAATCATCCAAGTAAATAGTGTTGCTAATAGAGCCATTAATATAGGAGACATTGTAATATTATTCATAAAAATCACCATTATATTGTATGGTGGATATTTTTTTTATTTTGGGCTAATTGGTAAACCAGTAGAGTAAGAATTATTTCCAATAAGCTGAAATAAATCTAATTCTTTGTTTTCAAAAATATATTGATATAAATTATTAATAATGATACTTGATTCACTTACTACATCAGTATACAAATCAGGGAAACTTTTTGTCGATTTTCTAGTTTTATCCTTATAATTAAACCAAGGATTGTGACATAAATTTAAATAGTAATCATCATTATTTAAGTCAAAGTGATATGATAGGTATTTTGTTTTACGAATATTTAAAGGAATAATATCAATTAAACTATAAAGTATTTTTTTAAATCCAAAAATATCATGGCGAATATATCTAAATACAAAAGACATTTCATTAAGAGCTTTATAATATATTTTTCCCATGTCATTTAAATTAAAGTATGTTTTAAATAACTTTGATATTTCTTCTTCTACTATTTTTTCTTTACTATGATTGAAAATTAATTTTCCGTTATTATATGTTTTATATTTCGTAGTTTGATATTTATTAATATAGTAATTATCAATATAGGTTTCTATTTCAAAATGTTTGTTTACTTGTAATATCTTTTTTCTATTGTGGGCTAGATAATCAATATATGGATGCATAATAGAATCAGCTTTATAATGCGTTATTAATCCGGCAATAAAGGTAAATAATTCATAATCTTTATTTTTTCTATTATCGTTAATTAGCGTAGAAAAACAATTATATACATTTTCATTATGAAAACGATGTCCAGCATTTTGTATTTTATTTCCCTTTAAAAACATAATATGATAAAAATATAATACATCCATGTTTTGGCAATATATTTTATAATTATTAATTCTTTTTTTTATTATGTTCTTTGGCTTTTGATCTAATTTATTTAATACATCGACTCCAATATAAGCATGAGTTATAGTACTAGGCATTTTATCACTTCTTTCTTAATAAATTTTATCATAGATTGTAAAAAATATACTTAAATTTCACAAATTTATCATACATTAATGTGAAAGATATGTTATACTTATAGAGTAGGTGAAGAATAGGATGGGTATAAATAAAGAATTTAAAAAACTCGATGAACAAGTTGAAATCCTTCGTAATAAAGGTTTAACTATAAATGATTCTCGTTATGCCGAAGAAGTTTTATTTAGAGAGAATTATTTCTTTTTAAATGGCTATCGTCACTTATTAATGAAAAGTACGACAAATAAAACGTATATTAAAGGAACTACTTTTGAAGAATTATATAGTTTGTTTTTATTTGATCGAACTTTTCGAAACATTTTATTTAAGAATATTTTAAATATTGAGAATAACATAAAATCAATTATAAGTTATAATTTATCATTACGTTATGGTTATCATGAAAAAGATTATCTTGATCACAAGAATTTTACTAATAATCCAGAAAAGTCTAAACAAGTAAATGATGTAATACGAAAAATGAAAAGACAGATAAAGTCTAATGCAGCTTCTCACTCGGCTACAATGCATTATGTTACAAGTTATGGCTATATTCCATTATGGGTATTAGTGAAAGTACTATCGTTTGGAATTATTGGAGAGCTATATTCAATATTAAAAAAGGAAGATCAAGTAAGTATTTCTGATATTTATGATTTAGATGCTGATGTTTTAGGGAATTATTTAGTCCTATTATCTAATTATCGTAATCTATGTGCACATGAAGATATTGTTTTTGAAAATAGAACACAAAGAGGGATTGCGGATACTAAATATCATCGATTACTTAAGATTGATATAACAAATGATGAATATGTTTATGGTAAGAATGATGTTTTTGCTCTCATAATTATTATGAAACAAATGTTAAAGTATGATGAATTTAAAAATATGGCATTAGAAATTAAACATGCCATTGATAACTTAGAAATGAATATTAAGGTTATTCCAATATCTAAAGTCTTAGATCGAATGGGATTCCCACTTAATTGGGAAAGGTTAATTGAAATAGATAAAAATGAAAAGAAGGTGTTTTATGAAAAATAAAATTAGTTTAGGAATTATAGTTTTAATTGCGTTTGTATTAGGTGGACTTTCCATGTATTACTTTAGTAGTATGCATCGAATAACAGTAACTACGAATAGTGATGGAACCACAACAACAATGGCACCAGTAGAAGCAACATGTAAGAGTTGTAATAGTACAGTTATTGTTGAAAATGGTAGTTTATCTGCAGCAGTAGAAAAAGCTTATGATGGATCTGTTATGATTCGAAATTATAAGAATACTAAATTAAGTGGAACTGGTTCAGGATTTATTTATCGAATTGATGGTAATACTGCTTATGTTATGACGAATCATCATGTAGTTGATGGTGGAACAAAGTTCATTATTATTACAAGTCGCGATGATGAAGTAGAAGCAACTCTTTTAGGTAGTGATGAATATCTTGATTTAGCCGTTCTTAAAATTACGAAAAAAGATTATATGACGGCAATAAATATTGCTAATGAGAATACCAAAATTAATTTAGGAGATACTGTTTTTACAATTGGAGCTCCAGTTGGATATGAATATCGTGGTACAGTCACAAATGGTATTATATCTGGACTTAATCGTTTAGTAGAAGTATCAGTAAAGAATAGCATAAAGGGTGATTGGGTAATGGAAGTTATTCAAACCAATGCTGCAGTAAATCCAGGTAATTCTGGTGGACCATTATTAAATGCTCAAGGGGAAGTTATTGGTGTTATTTCCATGAAACTTGTTGAAAATTCTATTGAGGGAATGGGATTTGCAATTCCAATTAATTATGCTATGACGCATGTTGGAACACTTGAAAAAGGTGAGAAAATAGAAAGACCACTTCTTGGAATTAGTATGATTGATGTTACGGAAGGTTATGCATTATGGCAAAGCAGAATAACTCTTCCTGAAAATATTGAAGATGAAGGAGTTGTAGTTTTTGAATTAAGTGATAATTCAGGTGCAGCGAAATCAACTTTGCAAAAAGGGGATGTTATTGTTAAATTAAATAACGATAATGTTAAGAATTCGGCATATTTAAAATATTTACTTTATAAGTATAATCCTGGTGATACAGTAAAAATAACTTATAATCGTGGTGGTAAGCTTTATACAACCGATATTAAATTAACAAAAAATGAAGGATAGATTTGTCCTTCATTTTTTTACTTGATTTTTAATAATTGTCCTAAAATAACATCATCAGTGTTAAGATTATTTAATTCTTTTAATTTATCCATATCCATATTAAATTTTTGAGCGATATTATATAAAGTATCATCTTTTTCAACATAATAATTTAATGTGTTGGCGTTTCCTGGTACAATTAATTGCTTTCCTATTCGCAGAAGAGTACTAGTCATATTGTTAACACGCATTAATTCTTGCCATGTTGTTTGATATTTTTTGGCTAGATTATATAATGTATCACCTGCTTTTACGATATACAAATCTATATTGTTCATTTATTCACCTCAATATAGTTTATGTTATTTTTGTTTTTTTTTGTCTTTTTTTCCATCTACAATTTTAGCAACTAATAAGCTTGATGCAGAGTCACCTACAACATTTAGAACTGTTGCTCCTGGATCAATTATTGTTGCAATAATTGTTAAGATTGGAAGTGCTGCAACTGGAAAACCAAGAAGGGTTAAAATCATCATTTCAGATATTGTTCCACCACCTACTGGTATTGCTGTTACCAAAAGTGTTGCAAGTAATGCGACTAAAATTATCTTTCCAGTGCTGATGTCGGCATTAAATAAATAAACTAGAAACATTATTTTAAAGCAACTACCAATAATAGAGCCATCTTTATGAAAGTTAGTTCCAATCGGAATCATTGTTTCAGCAATATCATCACTTACACCCATTTTTTTAGTGCTACTTACATTAACAGGAATACTTGCAGCAGATGAGCATGTTGCCAGTGCGGTGATTGTTGGGGGAAATATATTTTGGAAATAAGCTTTTAAATTATTTTTACCACCTGAAAGATAGGCATATAGACCATAGATTATAAAGTAAACTAATAGACATACTACATGATAGATGATAAATGTTTTTAAGTAACCAACTAATATTTCGTTACCCAATGTTCCTACTAAAACCGCAAAATAGCATCCTAAACCAATTGGAGCATAATACATAATTATTTTTAAAAAGTTGAGTATTACTTCATTTAATGATTGCAATAATTCCAAAGTCTTTTTACCTTTTTCTTTACTTAACCTAATTGCAAAAGCAAAAATGATAGAGAATACTAAAATTGCAATAATATTATTTTTAGAAAGTAGTAGATTAAAATCATTAACTGACAGTATGGAAATTGTCCTTTCTAAAATGTTTAAGTTATTATCACTTGTTATCGTTTCATCAAGTGATTCCATTATTTTTTCTGTATTTCCGTTAATTAGGGGAATGCTTTTAGTTGTAATAACACCAATTGTTACTGCTACAAGGGATGTAAAAATAATAACACCAATAATGGATAACATAATTCTTCCAAGCCTTTTCGGATTATCCATTTTGGCAATAGTAGTAGTAATGGTTAGGAATATAAGCGGAACTATTACTACAAACATCATATTAATGAATAAATCACCAAATGGTTTTAAAATAGTTACTTGGTCTTTAAATATAACTCCAATAATTCCACCAACAATCATGGATAAAATTAAAATAATTGATTGCCTGTAGTTTTTAAATATTTTTTTCATTTTTTCACCTCATAATCATTATAAATATTATGAAAAAAGAAATAAATGATAAATAATCCACAAATAAATGTATATTACACAAAAAATCCACAATTATGTTATAATATTGTTGGTGAGTTATGAGAAAATATGTAAAAATGAATGATAATGATAATTATTTATCACTGGGAAATTTATTTCGCATTATTAAAGAAATATCTAAAAATACCTCTAATTCAGTGCAAACGGAAATATTTTGTTTATTGTTTAATGTCGAAAGTATTAATGCTACTACGGTTAATAACTATTGTGTTGGCTTAAGAAGAATAGGAAATGTTTATAAGCAAACTTACTTAAATTGGCAAAAAAAATATCAAAAAAATATTGATGTAATGGCTGACACTATTTTAAGACTAATTAGTGTTATTGAAGGACATAATATTGATGTTAATGACAAAATTGATTATATTAATAAGCATGAATTATTTCGCTTATTAGCTACCAAGTTAGTTTTTATAATGAAAAATGATAAAAAAGTATCCACAAATATTGTGGATAAAATAAATTCTTTAATAAAACAAGATAATTATTATGAAGCTTTTTGTGAATTATTATTTTATATTGTCTTGGAAAATAAACAACCTAGATTTTATGATGAGGAAATTAAAGATTCTATTAATGATATTATTGCAAAATCTAATATTTCATATAATGATATTAAAGATATATTAGAAATTGAATTATGTGAAGGATTAAGTTATTATCGTTCACTATTAGAATTAGCGGAAAAAAATAATCCATATGCTTTATACAAACTAGCTAGAATGGAATATTTAGGGGAAGTTGATGGTAACCAAAATATTGATAAGACTTTAGCATATCTTTTAAAAGCTTCAGAGTTTAATCATCCTGCAAGTTTATGGATGATGGCACATCTATTTTTAAAAAGAGAATTATTTGATGAAGTTGATTATCAAAAAGTCTGGTATTATTTGAATAAAGCTTATGAAATGGGTAGTGTAGCATCGATTAATACCATGGGATTATGTTATTTAAATGGCTGGACGATTGATGGACATAAAGATATTGCTAAAGCTCTTGACTGCTTTAATGAGGCGATAAGACACAATTATGTCTATAGTTATAATAATTTAGGAAAATATTATGAGAATGCTGGTTTATTAGACAAGGCAATGTCATATTACTTAATAAGTGCAAATGAAAAAGAAAGTTGGGCTTGTAATAAGGTAGGGGAAATATATCGTAATAGAAATGATTTTTCAAATGCTTTTAAGTATTATCAAATGGGGACATTAAGCTCCATAAATGAAATATGTCCTTATGTATGGCATAATTTAGCACAATATTTTTATCTTAATGGGTGTATGGAATTAAATATTCGGAAAGATCTATTTACCGCAAAAGAATTATTACGTAAAAGTGCTAAATATCTTTTAGATAGTAAAATATTACTTCTATATTTATTAATTAATGATTATCAAAATAATTATGATGAAATTCAAACATTAAAAAGCGAAATCGAACAAGATACTAGGTATAATAGTGTTTTAAAAGAGAAAATAGAGAATAAAATAAAAGACCATCAGTCTTTAGATCTTAATTTAGACTAGGTCTTTTTATTTTGTACCAGTTGAACCAAATCCACCAGTACCACGTTCTGTATTTTCTAAATCGCTAACGATTTCAAAATTACCTTTAATATATGGGGTAAAGACAATTTGAGCAATACGTTCATTGGGCTCAATACTTTTAGCTTCTTTAGAGTGATTATGTAAGGCGACCATAACTTCACCTCGGTAGTCTGAATCAATTACGCCAACTTTGTTAGCAGGTGCTAGACCTTTTTTACAAGATAGTCCACTTCTTGCATAAACAAGACCTACAAGACCAACAGGTATTTCAAAAGCAAGACCTGTTGGAATAAATTTAGTTTCATTAGGTTCAATTGTTATTCCTTCATCAATAGAGGCATATAAATCGGCTCCTGCAGCGAAATCACTGCCATATGTTGGAATAATAGCCTTCTCATTTAATTTTTTTATATTTATCTTTTCTTCTCTCATGTTTAATCCTTATTAATCCTTGTTATAAAATCTTTAACAACCTTTTTGAAATTTTCTTCAGCCTTTAGAGCGGTTTCTTTAACCTCTTCGTGTGAAAGAATCTCATTTGTTACTCCGGCTGCCATATTCGTTATACAAGTGATTCCAGCACATTTGATTCCAGAGTGGTGAGCTACAACTGCTTCTGGTACAGTACTCATTCCAACAGCATCAGCTCCAAGTACTCTTAAAGCACGTATTTCAGCAGGTGTTTCATAAGTAGGCCCCTTCATATAGGCATAAACTCCTTCATGATAATCACCAGTTAATTTAATCATTATATCTTTAAGAATCTTAATATATTCTTTATCATATGTAGTACTCATATCAATGAATCTATCTCCAAATTCATCCATATTAGGACCTCTTAATACACTTTCTGCAAAGAATGATAATTGATCATTAATAATCATTAAATCACCTTTTTTAAATGTTTCATTAATACCACCAGCAGCATTAGTTAAAATTAAAGTTTCAACACCTAGTAGTTTAAAGATTCTTATTGGATATGTTGTTTCACGTAAATCATATCCTTCATAGTAATGAAATCTTCCATTCATGGCAATAATTGGTACATTATTAAGTTTTCCAAAAATTAATTCTCCTTTATGTCCAGGAACTGTTGAAATAGGAAAATTAGGAATATCTTTATAAGCAATTACGTTTTTTTCTTCAATATCGTCAGCTAGACTTCCTAAGCCTGATCCTAAAATAATGGCTATTTTAGGAATTTCTTTAACTTTTTCTTTAATAAATTTTTCTGTTTCGTGCATTTTTTCCATATAATTATTCATACACATTCATCCTTTCTTTAATATATTCTTTTACAACTTCTTTGTCTGAAAAATGATGTTTAACAGTTCCAATTATCTGATAGTCTTCGTGTCCTTTGCCAAGAATTAATAATATATCATTTTCTTTTAAGAAGTTAATTCCTTTAATTATCGCTTCGCGTCTATCGTATATTATTTCATGATTACTCATTGTACATCCTGATATTATATCTTGCATTATCTTTTTTTCATTTTCAGTACGTGGATTGTCGTTAGTATATATAACATGGTCGCTATATGTTTCGGCTATATGGGCCATAATTGGACGTTTTGTTCTATCACGGTCTCCTCCACAACCTATAATAGTTATTATTTTTCCTTTTTTAAATTCAAGGCATGTTTTAAGAACATTTTCCATTGCATCAGGAGTATGTGCGTAATCAACAAAAATACTATTTGTTCCGTATTTAATCATTTCCATTCGTCCTAATGGACAAGTTAATTTTTTGTTAAGACTTAAAATATTATCAAGGTTAATACCAAGATTAGTTAAAATCATAACAGCAGTTAAATAATTATAAATATTATATCTACCTACCATATTAATATGGGTTCGATATAGTTTTTCTTGATATGAAAATGAAAAGTCCGTTCCTAAATTTGTAAAATCAATATCTGATATTAGAACGTCACCTTTTTTGGAACTAATAATAATATTTTTATTTTCCTTTTTCATAAATTCTTTGGCATGAGAATCATCGCCGTTAATGACTGCTATTTTTTCATTTTGAGTTAGAGTAAACAACTTTTGTTTAGCTATACTATATTCTTCAATTGTTTTATGAAAATCTAAATGATCTTGTGTTAGATTAGTAAAACCAACGGCATCAAATTTTAGACCAAAAATACGATTCAAAGCAAGAGCATGTGAGCTTACTTCCATTGAGACATAAAGGCATCCATTTGCTTCAGCCTCAAGTAGCATGTCATATAAAAGGTCTATGTCTGGAGTAGTGTTATTTAGTTCACGTTTAACCTCTCCGTAATAAAAGCCAATAGTTCCTATATAAGCACACTTATATCCTAAATCATTTAAGATTTGATATATTAAATAACAAGTTGTTGTTTTACCATTGGTACCAGTAAGTCCAATTAACTTCATTTTAGAAATGGTTGGATAATATTTTTCATATAAGTATTTTTCTAAATATGCTTTAGTATTTGGAACAATAATTGTTTCTACATCATAATTTCCATGTTCACAAATAATTTTTTCTGCCCCATTTTTAATGGCATCAAGGATATAATCATGACCATCTCTATTAACATTTTTAATTGCAATAAAGGTATCACCCTTCTTGACTTTTCTTGAATCTGTTTTAATATCAATCATATAACACCTCTAACGTTAGTATAACAAAAACATAAAACTTTTACAATTTAGTTATCAATATATTTAAGAATTTTAAGAACTAAATTATTACTTTTGGTTGTTCCTTCAATGGAATCAAATTTAAATTTACCAACTCGTCTTATCGAAAAAGTATCATTTTCATGAAGTTGCTTTGTTGCATCTTTAAGTACTTCATAATTATAAATAATTTTTTTATCTTTAATTAATTCTTTAATATTATCACGATTGGTGTGAATTATTTTGGCAATGACTGAATCAATTCGAAGCGATGAGGTTATTACTTTAATAACCTCAAAATTTTGTTTATAATCATTTAAAATATCAATATTTACTTCAATAAGCTCAATATTTACATTACGTACTTTAGTAAATTCCATTTCAAAGAAATTTCTCATATAACGAAAAGAATAAAAATAATAATGATTATTAAAAAGAATAATATCTCCAAATAAATTATCATCTATTTTAAGACTATATAAGCTACCTAAAATATCTTGGTGTCGAACAATAGTAGGTATTTTTATTTCATAGAAAATAATATCGGGTATTTCATTAATATATAAAAGTATTTTTTCAGCATCAGGATATGGTTTATAAATATGATAAGTGTTTTTCTTTAAATGACTTGTTACTTCTTTAAGTTCTTGTGGATTAAGAAAAAAAGTATAGCCATCTTGATAAAGTTTATTAATTGTTTTTTCCACTAAATACATAACATCACCAATATCATTATACCATTATTGATTTAGTTTACACATAACTGTTGTTAAATATATTTAAAAATGTTAAATTAAATATATAAATGTTGCTAATATTATATTTAAAGAGAGGAATTATAAAAATTATGAGTGGTAAAGAAAAAATATTTGGGTTAATTGTTGATTACATTAAAGTTAATCTATCCCTTAAAACGATTGGAGAATTAAAACATGATATTAATGGTTATTGTGTAGTATCAGCAGATAGTAAATATGATCAGTATACTTTGGAACAGTTTATTGTTTTATGCAAAATTGATGAATTAGAAAAAAAGCATATTATCTCTAGTAATATAGCGAATAATTTACGAAAATTGCATGAAGAAAAAATAGAAATTAACAAAAAAATTGGTGATTTTGCAGTTTGTCAAATGCAAAACAAAAACGATGGATTAGATCGAGAAGTAGAATCATTAAGTATTCTAAGAAATTTTGTTGATGATGTTTTAAAACAGTATGGTTTAATAATTACAAATGATGATTATATAAGTTTGTTATTTCATAATGTTATTGAGAATAATTTTAATGAACAAAGAAAAAAAGATATTACACTTGAAAGTGCTGTTAAAACACTTGAATATACTTTAAAAGAGAATAATTAAAAAAAATATTGACAAAATAAAAATATGTGCATAAAATATAATTAAGAAATCTGTGATGAAGAGAAGTAGTATTAATAAACTTATAAGCGAGTTAGGTATGGTGGGAGCTAACAAAGAAATATTAATATGAATAACACTTTTAAGAGCGTGGTCGAACAAAGTAGGCTAGACGGGGGTTTACCGTTATATAAACTGAGGTTTTTTGACCGATAGAGAGATTACTAATGTAATAATTAGGGTGGTACCGCGAATTCAAGAGTCATTCGTCCCTTTGTGGATGAAGACTCTTTTTAATTTAATAAGGGAGGACGTTATGGACGTAAAAGAATTATTTGAAAAAATTGATGATTTAATGGAAAAACAAGTAACATTATCAGGATGGGTTAGAAATCATCGTAAACAAAAGGAATTTGGTTTTATTGATTTTTCAGATGGAACATGCTTTCGTCATGTACAATTAGTATATAAAGATAAACTAAAAAACTTTGATGAAATTACGAAAATTAAGATTGGCTCAAGTATTGAAGTTACTGGAAAAGTTATTAAATCAGAAGGAGCAGGACAAGATTTTGAAATTGATGTTGAAAATATTAAATTATTGGGTGATTGTCCTGATGAATATCCTATTCAACCTAAAAGACATACAAGAGAGTTTTTAAGAGAAGAAGCTTATCTAAGACCAAGAACTAACCTTTTCCAAGCAGTATTTAGAGTACGTAGTGTAGCAGCTATGGCAATTCATACTTACTTTCAGGAACATGGTTATGTCTACTTTCATGCACCACTAATTACCGCTAGTGATTGTGAAGGAGCTGGACAGATGTTTCAAGTTACAACCCTTGATTTAAATAGAGTTGCTAAAAGTGGTGAAGTAGACTATTCTAAAGATTTCTTTGGAAAGTCAGCTGGGCTTACCGTATCGGGTCAATTAGAAGCTGAAACATTTGCAATGGCTTATAAGAAGACTTATACTTTTGGACCAACTTTTCGAGCAGAAAATTCTAATACTAAAACACATGCTAGTGAATTCTGGATGATTGAACCTGAAATTGCTTTTTGTGATTTAAATGGTGTTATGGATATTGAAGAAGATATGCTAAAATATATTGTAAAATATGTTTTAGAAAAATGTCCAGATGAAATGAAATTCTTTGATGGATTTGTTGAAAAAGGACTTTTAGACAAACTAAATAAACTTCTTGAAAGTAAATTCACAAGAATATCTCATCATGATGTTATTTCAATCTTAAAAGAAGCTAAAGTTAAATGGGAATTTGCCCCTGAATATGGTGAAGATATTGCCAAAGAACACGAAAAATATATTACAGAATACTTTAATGGACCAGTATTTATTACTGATTGGCC
>AUXO017275023.1_pt1 | contig 13523 bp, 12 predicted proteins | sample 768731 | NCBI WGS metagenome assembly AUXO01 (sample SAMN02715735, study PRJNA202380) | gut metagenome | biome: sheep rumen | host: Ovis aries | place: New Zealand: Palmerston North
ATATTTATGACAAGAAAGAAGGAGCTTAATATGTCAATCTCACTTGAATCCGTACGTAACACCTCTACAAGTACCGCAGGTAAGGTTGCAAAGGCAAATCCGGTTCCGGAGTCTGCACCTTCTCCTGCAAAGCAGGCAACACAGCAGGCCCCATCGGTAGATACCTTTACAAAGGCCGCTTCCGAGGACAAGGAAGTCCAAAGTCGCGCAAAAACCACCTCGGTTGTAGAACAGGCTGACCGTTTTGCCGTTACAAAAATGAGCGAAGAAGATCGCGGCAAGCTGATTTCTGCATTAAAAGATGAACAGGAACAGATCCAGCAATCCTTCCTCAAAAAAATGGCGCAGGGCACATTGGGAGAGCAGTATCGCCAATGGAGCGCTGCAAACTCTGCGCTCACACAGGACGGCAACGGCATTTGGAAATTTATTGCATCCGGCAATTATACGGTAGATGCCGAAACAAAGCAGGCCGCCCAGGAAGCCATTTCTGAGAACGGCTACTATGGCATTAAGAAAACCTCACAGCGTCTCTTTGATTTCGTAGCCGGTATGGCCGGCGGTGACCCGGAACGCATGAAACAGCTGCAGGCGGCTGTGCAGGACGGTTACAACGAAGCCATGAAGGCCTGGGGCGGCGAGCTTCCTCAGATTTCAAAGGATACACTGGATGCCACAAACAAACTTTTTGACGATTATTATAAATCTTGTAGCGGACAGGCTTAAAAATGAGAGGAATTTTGATTTTACTTTCAAATATTTCTTCACATTTTAGTTAAATGGCTTATAACTTTTGATTTTCTGTCGATAAACTATCAAGTATAAATATGTAGCCATTGCGCTATAAATAGAATAAGAAGGTATAAGGCATGAATTTCAATGATTTAAAAATCAAAAACAAATTTATCTCTGTACTGACTATCATTGCGGTTCTGGTTATCATCATGATGGGACTTTCCTATTTCTCATTTATGAAAATGAGCAACATGATGGAAGAATTTTCAAATGTACAGTACGTAAACACCAAGGCACAGATGGATATGAGAAAGGATATTCAGACCATCAACAAGCGTATCCTCCTCGCCATTTATGAGCCGGGCGAGAACCCCGTTGCCGACCAGCGTGCCGATTTTGTTGATCGATTCGACGGTATGAAGAAGAATATCGATACCATCGGACGCACACTTGGCAATCCTGAGCTTATCAATGAATTAAACGAAAAGTTCACTGCTTTACAGAACGATTCCAATACCATTCTTGATATGCTTGATAAGGGTGACCTTCAGGGAGCCATTCATTTCTATGATAACGGCTTTAACAAAAAGACATCCGAAGAATTTGTATCCGCTCTTAGTGCGGTAGGCAAGCTTTCCGACCAGCAGGCCAATGCAAAGATTACATCAGCAAGTGTTCTCAGAACAACGGTATCCATTACTCTTGCAATTACCTTTATCGCTGTAATGGCTGTCTCCATCGCTGTATTTGTATATCTTGCCAACTACATCACAAAGAGTGTTTCCCTTGCAAACCATGCCATGGCATCGGTATCTCACGGTGATTTCGGTTTTGAAATCGACAAAAAGCTTATTCATAAGGATGAGTTTGGTGAAATGCTTACCAGCATAGATGACACAATGAAAACACTCAATACTCTGGTTGCCGATATGAGTCATATCCTTGGCCAGATGGCAAAAGGAAATTTTGCCGAGAAGCTTCAGCATCCGGAAGTTTATGTCGGTGATACATCTCCGATCAAGGCCGGTTTTGAGCAGATCAGTAAAAACCTGGCCGGTATCTTTGCAAATATGAATCAGGTTGCCGCACAGGTAAAAACCGGTTCTGAGCAGATTGCAAACGGTTCCATGGCACTTTCTCAGGGTGCTACAGAACAGGCATCCACTCTGGAAGAGCTTTCCGCAACCATTTCGACACTTAACGATAAGGTTCGGGAAAACGCAAAGGCTGCCATCAATGTTGAGAACTTCTCTGCAGACGTTGCAGACAAGATCACAAAAGAAAATGAGCAGATGCTTCGCGTACAGGATGCGATGAAGGAGATCGAGGCCAAGTCCAATCAGATCGAAAACATCATCAAAGCAATCGATGACATTGCCTTCCAGACAAACATCCTTGCTCTGAATGCTGCGGTTGAGGCCGCTCGTGCCGGTGCTGCCGGTAAGGGATTCGCCGTTGTAGCCGATGAAGTACGTAACCTGGCCGGTAAGTCCGCAGACGCCGCTGCCGAAACATCTACATTGATTGAAGCCGCCATCAATGCAATCAATAACGGTTCAAAGATGGTTGTTTCTGCCGTAACTTCATTGAATGAAGTGAAGGATAATTCCGTAAAATCAAAAGAGCTTGTGGCTGCCATCGCAGAAGAGATGCAGCGTGAAGCACAGTCCATCTCCGAGATCACAACCGGTCTTGAGCAGATTTCTCAGGTAGTACAGCAGAATAGCGCCACTGCCGAAGAAAGCTCCGCATCCAGCTCCGAGTTGAACGATCACGCTTCTGTTCTTAAAAATATGGTTGACAGGATCAACTATTGATCCTGTACGCCCCATATATAAGATCATTATTATTGGGATGTACAATAACAAAAGGCATCCACATTTCCGTGGATGCCTTTTGTATTTCATTATTTTTTATACGCTTGACGAATTACATGAAACTTGCTATCTTACTACGAGCAAAGATGTTTACAATAGTAAACGTATAGACCGCATTATCGATAGCGCGTTTCCCTTGTAAAGCACCCTGGTTAATGTTATATTTGAGGTGCACATTTCTATCTCCATTTTTAACCGAAAATTTAATTTTTTAATCAATTTTCATAAATTTAAGAATTGTGCGATATAGTAGGACAAGGATGTTCAACGCTGTATCTTCACCGCGTAACTTGTCGTTACGCTTCATAAAACAGGTCTGCATTTCTAAGGAAGGATTTGCACTGAAGATGTTCGGTTATCAAACGGATTATTTTTGGAAGGAGCCTTCATCATGGAAATCAATACCAATCAATTCATTACTCCTATTAAAAGCTTAAACAGCAGTATCTCCGCTTTAAATGATCCGGTCAAGGATCAGGAAAGTCAGGGTGCCCAGCTTTTTAAGGATGTCTTTTCCAACGCCATTCAAAACGTAAAGGACACACAGGCCGATGTGGAAAACAAGCAGTATCTGCTTGCTACCGGTCAGTTGGATGATGCACATTCCCTGCCGATTGCGGAAGCAAAGGCAGCGATAAGTCTGGACTTAATGATTTCATTACGAAACAAGGCAATGGAATCCTACAATGAACTTATCAAGATGAATTTGTAATTTTATCCTTCTTTTCGTGTTGTTTCATTTTTTCATTTTGTAACCCTTGATCATCCATGACAGCGACTTTTTAAGATTTTTATCTTCTGGAGTCCTGTCTTTTTATACACAGCGGCAAACACCGCATTTTCTGGAGTTTCCTTTGAACAACGTAAAAGAATCCTGGCAGAACATGCCAAAGAAAAACAAAATCGCGATTATATCCATCATCGTAGCCACATTACTTGTCGCGGCAGGTGTGATTTTCTATTTAAATGCCAACAACAAAACCTCCTACGGCACACTTTTCACTGGATTGAACCAGGAGGAAGCAACCCAGATTACAGGTCTCCTGCAGAATAAAGGCATTCCTTACACCTATAACAACAAGGATGGTTCGATTTCTGTTCCGGAAGAGCAGGTCGATCAGACACGAGTAGATCTCTTAAGTCAGGGCTATCCGAAAAGTGGTTTCACTTACAATATGTACATCTCCAATGCCGGCCTCATGACGACCGAGTCCGACAAACAGTTGTACACACTTTATGACTTACAGGATCGTCTCGGTGCAACAATCCGTCTCTTCGATGGTGTACAGGACGCCAAGGTCACTATTGCACAGGGTAATAACGATAAATTTGCGCTCAACAGCAGCAAAGATTCTATCGATGCTTCCGCATCTGCCGTTGTTACCATGAAAGAAGGGGCTACGCTCAATCAGGCCAACGCCGATGCGATCCGGAATCTCATTTCTCATTCCGTAAAGGGCGTAAACTTTACCAACGTTTCTGTTTTTGATGCAGCCACGATGACAGAAGTCGGCAGCTCTAATGAAGAAAGTGGAAGCGGCGCGAGTGTACAGAACCTCACAACACAGATCGAGCAGAACATCGCTCTCAATATTAAGCGTGTCCTGGGTAAGCTTTACGGTATCGAAAATGTTGCCGTTTCCGTAAAGGGAACTCTGGATATGTCCCGTCTCATCGAAGAAAACACCGAATACTCCGTACCGAGTCAGGTAGATCCGCAGGATCGTTCCGGTCTCTTGAGTCATGAAGAGGTTGCCGGAGAAAATTCCAACAACAGCGGAGACAATGCCGCCGGTGTCGTTGGTTCCGATGCCAATGCGGATGTACCGCGTTATACAAATCAGAACGGAACCGGAACTTCTGACAGTTCCTATGCAAGCAACAGTGCTTCCCGCGACTGGTTATTCAATGTTTTAAAACAGCAGCGTGAAGTTTCTCCCGGTCTTCTTCAGGACACCAGTGTTGCTGTTGTTGTAAATACTGCAGACCGTTCCGTACAGGAACAGGATCTCATTAATCTGGTAGCTGATGCAGCAGGAATTTCCCGCGAAAATGCGCCAAACAAGATCACTATTGTTCGCTCCGCACCGGAACAGGACGAGACTGCCGCAGCTGCGGAAGACGAAGAAAACAAGAAGGAAGAAGAGCAGAAACAGGGTATCCCAACCGCTATTCTGATCGCTATCATCGCAGCAAGCGTTCTCCTTCTCCTGATTCTGATCCTGTTGATCCTTCGTCGGAGAAAGAAGAAAAAGCTCGCAAAACTTGCCGCCGAGCAGGCTGCGGCCGAGGAGGCTGCAGCAGCACAGCGTGCAGCAGAAGAAGCTGCCGCTGCGGAGGAGGCAGCCCGTCTTGCAGACGCAATGGATGCAAGTGCCGAGGAAGACACCAACTCTTCAATGCAGCATGGTATGAAGCTGAAGGAAAGCATTGGAGAATTTGTAGACAACAACCCGCAGATCGTAGCAAAGCTCATCCAGGGCTGGCTGCGTGACGAGGAAGGAGATGACAATGCCAGAAATAATCAACAGCGACGCCGATAAAGAGGTCGAAGCAATACAGGCTTCCGGTGTGACATTAACCAAAGAACCAAGCCCTGTCAGGGAGCTTACCCAAAAGCAGAAGGCTGCGCTGGTCATTGTCTCATTGGGATCAGACCGTGCTTCTTCGATTTACAAATATCTGAATGAATCCGATATCGAGGACCTCACTTATGAGGTCGCTCGTATCGGTAAAACGACCAACCAGGAAGTCGAGATGACTCTCGACGAATTCTATAAACTCTGTCTCACCCATAAGATGATGACAGACGGTGGTCTGGATTATGCTCGATCTGTTTTGGAAAAGGCCTTCGGCGAATCCACCGCGAGAAATCTTCTCGATAAGGTTTCAAAGACCCTTGCTTCCAAACCGTTCAATTTCTTCTCCAAAGGTGATCCAAAGGCGCTTCTGTCACTTCTTGGCACAGAGCGCCCACAGGTCATTGCACTCATCATGTCCTACATGGAGGCAGAGCAGTCTGCGCAGGTTCTTGAAAACCTGCCGGAGGAGAAACGTATTCCTACCATCACTGCAATGGCAAACATGGATCGTGTATCCCCGGATGCCATTGCCATTGTAGAAGAGGAGATGAAGCGCAAGTTCAGCTCCATCATTACAAGTGAAGACAACATGAACCTTGGTGGTATCGACTATGTGGCCGATGTCATGAACCACATCGATCGAAGCTCCGAGAAAAAGATCTTCGACGAACTCGATGTTTCCAATCCGGATCTCTCCAGAGACATCAAGGACAAGATGTTCGTCTTCGAGGATATCCTTACCATGGACGATCGTTCCGTACAGCGTTTCATTCGAGACTGCGATACCAAGGACATTGTTTTTGCGCTTAAGACCGCAAACGATGATATGAAGGCCATCTTCTTTAACAACATGTCGAAACGTCAGGCAGAAACGGTACGAGGCGATATGGAAACCACCTCCAATGTTCGTCTTAAGGATGTAGAAGAAGCTCAGTCCCGTATTGTTAACATGATTCGAAAGCTTGAGGATCAGGGTGAAGTAATCATCAATAAGGGCGGCGGAGAGGATACGATCATTGTCTAATCAGCGCACTTCAAATCGGCGTGTTTTAAAAGCCACCGATGATATAAAGATCGAACGCTTTGTTCTTCCGGAGCAGCATTTTCATCAAGAATCTGATCTGAAAGATCACATTAGCGTAAAAAAATTTTCAGCCAATGATGCCTCCGGTTTTGACGGGGGCAATCAGCTCCATCCGGATCGCATAGTATCTCCCGTTACAGAACAGAAATCAGATGAAGAAATTCAGTTCATGCAGCAGAAGATCATCCGGGAAGCTATGCAGAAAGCCGAGACCTATCTGGATCGTGCCCGGGCCGAGGCAGAAGACATTAAACGGCAGGCACAGGAAGACGGTTACAATGCCGGTCATCAGGAAGGTATGCAGGATGGCCGGAAAGCCGCTCTCCAGCAGGCACAGGCCGAATTTCAGGAAACACTGAAAAAATATCAAGAAGCGGTAGCACACGCCCTGACAGAAATCGGACGGGAACGCGAAGACAGTTTCCACCGTTATCTTGATGAATTAAAGGACGTGGCATTGGCGGTCGCCGAAAAGGTCATTCATGTCAGTCTGGAAACTTCCGGCGAGGTCATTAAACGAATGATCCTCTCTGAAGTCGAAAAGATGAAAAAAACCGAATGGATCAAGATCTACATCGACAAATATGATTATGAAAAACTCATTGCCGTCGATCAGGACGTTGCCGTCGAGCTGAGCCGAATCTCGGACAATGTTAAATTTGTTGTTCAGGATAAAGAAAAAATGGGTTACACCGTGATTGAAACACCAAACGAAATGATTGATATCGGTATTAACACCCAGATGGCAAACATCCGGGACAATCTGAACGGTGTGCAATTTGAAGAATAAGAGGATAATGAATGTTTGAAATGCTCCCGGATATGATCCGTAAGACTGAAACCGTCAGTCATGTGGGCAAAATTGAAAATATCGTCGGCATGGCCATCGAAGCATCCGGAGACAAGGCCAGTGTCGGAGATATCTGCATGATTCACAACGAAGAGCTGGATCGTGATATTCCGGCAGAGGTTGTCGGCTTTAAGGGGGATCGCATCCAGCTTATGACCTATGAGGCAACCTCCGGCATAACTTCCGGCAGTTTCGTTCGGAACACCAAAAACCGTCTCCGTGTACCGGTTGGCAACTTTCTGAAAGGCCGTATCATTAATGCTCTGGGGCAGCCAATGGACGGCGGACCTGCCTTTCCGACCAATGCCCAGACCTACACCGTAAACAGCAGTTACACAAACCCTTTGGATCGACCGCCGATCCGCAACCGGCTTGATTTCGGTATTAAAGCCATTGACGGTCTGAACACCATCGGTAAAGGCCAGCGTATCGGTATCTTTGCCGGCTCCGGTGTCGGTAAATCTACTTTAATGGGCATGATTGCGAAGAACGTAAAAACCGATATCAACGTGATCGCACTGGTAGGCGAGCGAGGCCGAGAGGTTCTTGAATTTGCACAGAAAGATCTGGGCGAAGAGGGTATGAAACGTTCCGTACTCATTATCGCAACTTCCGACCAGCCTGCTATGCTTCGTCTCAAATGTCCTCTGGTTGCTACAACCATCGCGGAATATTTCCGTGATCAGGGTTTGGATGTCCTTCTTATGATGGACTCCCTCACCCGTTATGCAATGGCGCAGCGTGAGATTGGTCTCGCCACCGGCGAACCACCGATCGCACGAGGCTATACACCATCTATTTATGCCGAGTTTCCGCGTCTTCTGGAGCGTGCCGGACAGTTCAACAAAGGTTCCATTACCGGCGTCTACACCGTTCTCGTAGAAGGTGATGATACCAATGAACCGATTGCCGATACCGTCCGTGGTATCCTGGACGGTCATATTGTCCTTTCCAGAGCGTTGGCCGCAGAAAACCATTACCCGGCCATCAACATTGGAGCCAGTGTTTCGCGTCTTATGGTTGAAATTGTGAATCAGGAGCACAATACCTACGCCTCACGAATGCGAAATCTCTTAGGTCTCTATCAAAAAAACGCGGATCTGATTTCGATCGGTGCCTACAAGAAAGGTACCAATCCAGCTCTTGATGAGGCGGTAGAAAAATATCCGGCCATCAAGAAATTTCTCATGCAGGGTACGAAGGAGGCCTTCTCCTACGAAGATATCCTTGCTAAGATGAAGCACATTGTAGGATGATTTTGCATTTAATATTTGTAAATACAGATTGTTTCGTGTACAATAGTTTAGTTTGCCGTATGAACTAACGTTCATACGGTGATTTCCACATCTGCAGGTATTATTTCATAGAGTATAGAGACTATCGAAAGGACAGGTCATCATGAAGAAATTTCATTACAGTCTCGAAACCGTTCTCGACTACAAGCAGCAGATACTAGATAACCTCAAAGAGGAGTATGCGATTCGAATGCGCTATGTCAATGAAAAAATCTTGGAAATCGAGAATCTCCGTAAAAAGTCCTCTGCTTTGCGCGATGAGTTTGATGATGTAAAACATCGCGGTGCTTCCATCGAAAAGTTCCTGATGTACTCATCTATGATTGACAATCTTGATAAGCAGGTTGAAGTGGAAAAACAGGCTCTTGCGGTTTTGCAGGCGCGTGCCGATCAAAAGAAAGCAGAACTGATCAATGCAAACATTGATGTCAATAAATTCGAGAAATTAAAGGAAAAGAAAAAGGCAGAACATCATACTCTGGAGCAGAAGCAGCAGGAGTCTTTTATTGATGAATTTGTCTCCAATCAGGCCAAATCCATCCGTCCGGCTTAAGCACATACCGCCAGACTCTCTTTGCCTTTTTAAAAAAAACAATAATAATTGTAAATTCCGCTCGGAATCACTAATACATTTTTCAATTTACACCGTTATATTATATGGACACAAACGCCGCTTCGGCTTAATTTTCCTGTCCATTCTTAACTTTTTAAATATTGCTATTAAATTCAGTAATTCCCGATGAGCTTTTAACCTATGGGGATTTTTGTGTTCTTTTCAGAGCAAATACTCTCTTTAAGACGCTCACCGGATTACATATATCACACCTACGAAAGGAGGAACATACATGGATCTTGTAACCAAAGTTGCCAGTTCATCCGGCACTTCCAGTATCTCTACAAGGTCACAGTCCAAAAATTCGTCTTCTGTAGATTTCAGTCAGTTGATTGCCGCCGGAGCAAAGGATTACGCTTCCAACGGACCTATTTAATATTTGTAAATACAGATTGTTTCGTGTACAATAGTTTAGTTTGCCGTATGAACTAACGTTCATACGGTGATTTCCACATCTGCAGGTATTATTTCATAGAGTATAGAGACTATCGAAAGGACAGGTCATCATGAAGAAATTTCATTACAGTCTCGAAACCGTTCTCGACTACAAGCAGCAGATACTAGATAACCTCAAAGAGGAGTATGCGATTCGAATGCGCTATGTCAATGAAAAAATCTTGGAAATCGAGAATCTCCGTAAAAAGTCCTCTGCTTTGCGCGATGAGTTTGATGATGTAAAACATCGCGGTGCTTCCATCGAAAAGTTCCTGATGTACTCATCTATGATTGACAATCTTGATAAGCAGGTTGAAGTGGAAAAACAGGCTCTTGCGGTTTTGCAGGCGCGTGCCGATCAAAAGAAAGCAGAACTGATCAATGCAAACATTGATGTCAATAAATTCGAGAAATTAAAGGAAAAGAAAAAGGCAGAACATCATACTCTGGAGCAGAAGCAGCAGGAGTCTTTTATTGATGAATTTGTCTCCAATCAGGCCAAATCCATCCGTCCGGCTTAAGCACATACCGCCAGACTCTCTTTGCCTTTTTAAAAAAAACAATAATAATTGTAAATTCCGCTCGGAATCACTAATACATTTTTCAATTTACACCGTTATATTATATGGACACAAACGCCGCTCCGGCTTAATTTTCCTGTCCATTCTTAACTTTTTAAAGATTGCTATTAAATTCAGTAATTCCCGATGAGCTTTTAACCTATGGGGATTTTTGTGTTCTTTTCAGAGCAAATACTCTCTTTAAGACGCTCACCGGATTACATATATCACACCTACGAAAGGAGGAACATACATGGATCTTGTAACCAAAGTTGCCAGTTCATCCGGCACTTCCAGTATCTCTACAAGGTCACAGTCCAAAAATTCGTCTTCTGTAGATTTCAGTCAGTTGATTGCCGCCGGAGCAAAGGATTACGCTTCCAACGGACCATCCGTTCCGGAAAAGAGCAGCACTGCAACCGATGCACCAAAGGCAGAAACAAAGACTACCGCCAGCAAGGAAACCTACAGTACGAAAGAGCAACAGGACTATGAAAAGACTACTGGTTCTGTGGAAATGGACGACAAAGAGAAACTGAAATCCAAAACCGAAGAGGAGCTCAGTGTCATGTCATCCCTTATGAACATGACCAGTGCCGATCTGGCAGCACCTCAGCAGATTCAACTTGTTACAAAGGTTGTTCACGCAGAGTCTTCTTCCAAACCTCTGATATCCGGCGCAACCGATACCGGAAATACCGCCACGGTCGCAAAAGAAGATCTGGTACCCGCTCTCGGCAGTGAAAAATCCACAGCATCCGCCGCAGAAAAGCAGATGGCTGCAGAACTTGCCGAACGAACCACTTCTACTGGATTGACCGCAGAGACCCTTGAAAAGCAGTCTAAAGAACATAAGGAAGTCCTTTCAATGGCACAGGCTGATCAGATTAAGGAATCGCTGAAGAATCAAAAACACATTGAAACACAAAGCTCCAGTTCTCCAAACGGCGCGGCTTCCAAGGACACCTTTGGACCAACCGGAACAGGAGACAACGGTATCCACGCCGTAAAGCCGGAAGCCAATACCAATGCGGCAAATCCAAAGCCGGAAACAAAGGAAAACACTTCCAGCGCACAGCAGGCTGCAGCGGCCAATGCCCAAATTCAGAATCCATCCAATTCGATTCCGAATACGCAAACCGGCATCGGCAACGGTGAAACCATTACAATGCGTACATCGGAGTCTACGGTCGCAGATGACCTTACTCGCATGCTCGCTTCCCGTTTCCCGACGCAGAATGGCAGCATGACCATCGAACTGGATCCGCAGAATCTTGGTAAGATCACCATTAACGTGACTTACGAAAACAAACATGCGGCGGTTACCATTGCAGCTTCCAATCCGAAAACATTGGAAATGCTCAGCCAGAATGCGACCGCTATGGCAAATATCCTCGAACAGAAGACCGGTCAGCAGACCACCATCTTTATTCCAAACAACCAGCAGGCCGATTGGAAGCAGGATATGAACCCGAACGATCAGCATCAATCCGAAAATGCACAGCAGCAACAGGCAAAACAGCAGAATAACAACAATTCGAACCAGTCAAGCCAGAGTTTCCTGCAGCAGATGCGTTTAGGACTGGCCTGATAAACATTACAGAAAGGAACGACTATGGCAGATATCAATTCCATCAGCAGTTCTTCCGATCCTTATAAAGCCGGCAGCTACAAGGCTGAATCAACAGACAAAAATACGTTAAACATTGATAGCTATTTCAAACTTCTTGCAGCCCAGCTCGCCAACCAGGATATGTCCAATCCGATGGACAACAGTGAAATGCTTGCCCAGATGTCACAGATGGCAATGGTTCAGTCCCTCACGGCGATGACCGATTCCGTAAAAAGTCAGATTGCTTTTGCGCAGCAGAGCTACAGCGTAGGCATGATTGGAAAGGAAGTCACCGTCACACTACCGGGCGATTCCGCAACCGGCAAAGAAGCCACCACCAAGACAGGTATCGTAGAAGCCGTCACAACAACCGGTGATGAACCAATCATTCGCCTTAAGGGTGACACCACAGATTATAAGCTTTCGGAAGTTACAAAGATTGCCGGCTCCAATTAAGGCAATAAACACTTTAGCAATGCGGACTAAGGATTGACCGCAGAAAGGAATCAGCAATGTCCGGTATGGATCAACTGCATTCCGTCCAGATGGTACAGGGAATTAACGGAACGAATCCGGCAAAACCCGTAGGGGAAGTCAAGGAAGACAGTACCTCATTTAAGGAACAGCTCGTCCGTCTCCATGAGAGACAGCTCGAGTCATTGAGCTTCAGTAAACACGCAGCAAAACGCCTCGACGAACGAAACATCGAGGTCAACAAAGGATTTATGGATGATCTGGAGCATGCTGTGGACGAAGCCAGAAAAAAAGGCGCTAAAGATGTTGCGGTAATCAGCCGTCAGGGAATCTTTATCGTAAATGTTCCTCATAACATCGTCGTTACCACCATGACGGAAGACGACATGAAAAACAAGACACTCACCAATATTGACAGTGCGGTATTTTTGTAGGCAGGACCTTTTTAGGATGCCGTAATCCTGATCCGAAGTTATCGGGATTCCAACCGCACAGAAAGGACAAAAAAATATGTTAAGAGCTATGGACTCCGCTGTAGCAGGCTTGCGTTCACACCAGAATAAATTTGACGTTTCCGGCAACAATATTGCAAACGTAAATACTTTTGGTTATAAAGCACAGTCATACAGCTTTAAAGATGCAATGTACCAGACATCCGTAGCATCCTCCGGAGGAAAGAATACGGACGGAACCGCAACCATCGGCGGTAACAATGCATCGCAGTACGGTTATGGATCTATGACCGGCAGCATCGCTACGGATTTTACAAGTTCCACGCCTACGTACGTTGGCGGCTTTAACGCGTCCATCAACGGATCCGGTTTCTTTATCACAAACTCCGCCAATACCTCCGCAGGTATTGCCATTGACTCCACCAACAGCTCTGAAGCTACAAAGTCAATGAAAACCAACAACTTCTCCTACACACGAGTAGGTCAGTTCACGGTTGATGCAAATGGCTATATTGTTGATGCGAACGGTAACTTCGTATATGGTTATCGTCCAAACGCTCTGGTAGACCCGACTGCATATGGCGCGGACAGTGCTGACAGTACCACTAGAACTCTTTTCGCACTCCGTGCTCCAAGCGAAAATGCTACCACCAACGGTCCGGCCAATGACACCACATTCACCGGCAAAGCCATGCAGCTCAAGAGCGTTGAGATCGGAAACGATGGTGTAATCAAAGCAGTAGCAAATGTTCCGGATGAGGAAACATACAATTCTGCTTCCACCACCACATACCCTACAACCATTCCAACCGGTACAAACTATGTGGAATCCACAGAAGAGGATATCAAAGCCGGCAAGAATCCGATCTATTCCATCGCATCCGACGGTACCGTAACCATCACCGATAAAAATGGTTCCGCCACAACCGTTACAACAGTAAAGAACCCTGGCAA
>AUXO010701223.1_pt1 | contig 13521 bp, 8 predicted proteins | sample 768731 | NCBI WGS metagenome assembly AUXO01 (sample SAMN02715735, study PRJNA202380) | gut metagenome | biome: sheep rumen | host: Ovis aries | place: New Zealand: Palmerston North
GCTTCCAAGTCATATTATCTGGAGTTCGATAATTTTCTTCTTAGTAAAGAGCTGATATCGCTTATCAAAATGATGATTGGTTGTAGGGCTTTCAACAAAATGGAAATGCTTGAAATTATCGGAAAATTGAAAAAGTTCACATCTATAAAAGATCGATACATGCTTGAAAAAATCATCTTGAAAGAAATGTACCACTATCATGAAGTTAACCATGACTGTGAAAGTGTCATTGACAATATCTGGAAACTTACGAGATGCATCTATGAACAGATTGAGATCTCAGTTGATTACTATAAGGTAAATCGTGATAGGGTAGTACGGAGGCTGATGCCAATTGCTATCACTTTTTCTGACTTCTATTTTTATCTAATTGCTTATAGATGTGATGATGAAAATTGGAGACCTTTATATTACAGAATCGATAGAATAATAAATGTTGTTGAGCACAGAGCACATTTTGAAATATCCAAAGAGCATAACTTTGATGAAGGTGAACTCCGTAGCAAGATACAATTTATGTTTCCAGGAGAATATCGAAAGATAAGATTCGAGTATAGTGGAACATCAGTGCAGGCAATTTTAGATAAAATACCTACAGCGAAAGTTATCGATATAAAGGACAATGTAACAGTTATAGAAGCCGAGACTTTCGGAACTGGAATAAATATGTTTCTTCTATCTCAAGGTAGCAAAATTAAAGCTATTTATCCAGAGGAGTTTGTAAGAGAAATGATAATAGAAATAAATAAGATGTATGAGATTTATAAATGATTTTGAAAATATTTCCATATGAAGGATGTGGACATGAAAAACTTATTAGATATACAGAAAGATGTAAGACAGCTCGAACAAAGATCAGAGGAAACAAGTCAAATAATTAAAACTATATATTCGGATATTAATAACCTCAGAAATTCACAAATAATACAAAGAGAGATCAGCGATATAAATTTTGATGCAATTGAATTAATGTCTTCAAAAATTAAATTTAATAAGCATCCAATATTTAATCTTGATAAAAAAACTAAAACAATCTATCTTACTGAGTTACTTAAAATAGTATTGATAGATAGTGATTTAAACCACACTAATGATCGACTCGTATTTTTTCAATGGATATACAATCAGGCAAAAATTGAGTATCCCATGAAAGAATTGTATGTTGAGACTTTAAGACATAGAAAAGAATTGAATATTTCAGCCATTGATGATTTAACCAAGGAATTTAAAGATTTATTCATTACTGATGCATTGCTTATTGCCACTATCACAGGAGATACTAAACGAGAAATATATGAACATATTGTAGATATTGCCTTGATTCTCGGCTTAGACAAAGAAAATATAAGCATGTTGGCATTAATTACAAAAGCTATTTTGAGACAAGATTTTTCGGATTTGTCAAAAGAACAAATTAAAAGAATAGTTAGTAAAACTGATTTGTATGATTTCTATTTATTATTAAACAAAGAAATTATAAATAGTAATGAACGTGTTATAGAAGTAAAGAAAAAATATAATGACTCTATAAATTTTGAATGGAAAAAATCATATAAAAGCAAGGTTGTGATTGGCGATCTTATTGCTATGGATACTGTATTAAATATGAATACTTTACAAAGACGTGAGCTTGTTCCATATTTTTCAAAGCATAGTGGTTACTTTTATTGGTTAACGTATAAAGGAGTCAATTATGGCATTATATCCAGTGAGTCAGATAATGAAAATGAAATTATAAAATGGATTGAAAAAATGAACGGTAATATGTGAATGAATAGTGTTTAATGCTTATATAAGTGATTCAATATTAAAGCCAATTAGTATAATTTATTTTTTAAATTAGGTATTTCATAAGGACTATTTCTATGTCATATATTGTGTTTTATAGAGTGCCCAATTTCATAGAGTGATTATCCCAGGAAAAGCTTAATTAATACTAAAGCTTGAAGGAGATTAATTATGGAAGAAATTAAATGTGTATTAAATGAAATAAAGGCCATAAATAATGCGTATAATCTTTCGATAGATAATATTAACACAATAATTGATGAGATTCCGAATACGAAGGTGAGTATACCAGTGATTGGTAAGTTTTCATCAGGGAAAAGTGCACTAGTAAATACTATGTTAGGGTATAGTAGAAAATTACTAAAAGAAGATATAACGCCAGAAACTGCTATTCCAACAGAGATTGTGTATACGGTAGATACAGAAAATGTTAGATTGTATTATTGTGATGGCAAACATAAAGATATATCTATTGAGGAGTATAAGTGTGCAGATTTAGATGCTTCCTCTATAAAGAGAGTAAAAATATCACTTAATAATAGTTATTTAAAAAAAATACCAGATGTTATGATCGTAGATATGCCGGGATTTGAGTCGGGTTATGAAATTCATAACAGAGCGATAGACGAGTTTCTCCCGCAGAGTCTGGCATATATTGTGGCCTTTCCTGCGGACGATATGATAGTCAGATCCAGCGTGGGAAATATTTTAAAAGAGCTTGTACTTCATGATATGCCAATCTGCGTTGTCATCACGAAATATGACAAGAAAAATGATGAATTTGAAGCATCATTGGATAAGTTTAAAGAGAATCTTAGGAGATTTATAGGAGATAGAGATGTGAGATTCTGCTTTACAAGTAGTTTTGACGGAAATGCTGACGATGTAAGGCAGTTTTTGGAAGAGATACAGGCTCAGTCACAGACCATATTGGCAAGAAAGTTTAAGAAGAACGTTTTATCTGTGCTGGATAATACAGCAGGTTATCTAAAAACAACACTGAAAAGCAGTGAAATGAGTGAGTCTGAGTTGGATGAGGAAGAAGAACGACTTGGAAAGCAGCTGGCGGGACTCAATTATAAGTTTTCAGGAGAAAGAGATAATTTCGACCTTCAGATTGCTGAATCTGTCGAGGAAATAAAGGCTGATGTGGAAGCGGTGCTTGAAGCAGAGGAAACTACTTTTGTTGCTATGATAATGAACAATCAAAGCATCAATGACCATATAAATACTGTTGTGCGTAACGCAGTAACTACAAGTGTTAATAAGAGATTTATTCCGAAAGTAGAGAAATATTTGAAGCGGGTTGAAAAATGTATTAATGGAGACGGCTTAGGAGATGTACATGTAAGCTTTTATTTTGATGCGAAAGAGATAAGCAATGGTTTGACCGGACCTATTGTTGCAACGGTTGCAGGACTTATTATTGGTTTGCCAATACTTGGTGTGATAATAGCAGGAATAGCTTATTTCATAGGTAAGTCATCAGCAGAAAAGAAAAGAGAGGAGCAAAAAAATGAGATTAGAACGAAGCTCCGTACAGAGGTCTATCCGCAGATTATGAAGGAAGTTGGTAATGGCGTAGAAATGGCTATCGCCAAACAAATGAAACTGATCAATACGTCTATAGAAGAGGAAATTAAGTATCAGAAAGATACTTTGGAGAAAGCAGTTGCTGATGTGAGGCAGAGAATGTCTGATGAAAAGGCTAAAAAGGAAAACCTGACAACTGACATTAATAATGATTTGGCAAGAATCGAAGAATTACGGGGAATGATTGCCTGAATAAAACCGCTAAGGAAGCAGAGGTAATGGAATGAATATAGATGAAGAAACATATGAGAAGCTGCTTGCAAACTTTGATTTGCTTTGCGGAATAATGAGACAACCCGGAAGAAATCCTGAGTTGAAAGTGGATTTGTCCAAGATTGAGACGGTAATTAACAAAAAGATACCAGATACGCTTGGCAAAAATGCTCCAGAGGACTTTTACACCCTATATACGGATTTTAAGTCAGAGTATGAGAAGTTCAGAGATTTTATTCTATATGACCGACTGATAGGGAAGAACATCATAGCTTTAGGAGGCGGATTTTCGAGCGGAAAATCCAGCTTTCTGAATGCGTTGATGGGAAGACGGGTCCTTCCGGCTGATATTGATCCTTCGACATCTGTGCCTACATACATTGTTAAGGGAGATAAACATGAGGTTATAGGGATCAATGTATTTGATGCAAAGGTTCAAATGCAACCTAAAGACATTAGAAAAATTGCTCATGGATTCGGAGAAGTTGAAAACGAAGATGAAGAGAAAGTGACGGATTCTGTTACGCTTGGGCATGTGTTAGAGAGTATATTTTTTTCTACGCCTCTACACAGATATGATCACGTTGCATTTCTTGATACACCAGGTTATTCAAAACCTGACTCGGAGAAGTATTCGGCAAAAACCGATGAGCAGATTGCAAGGGGACAACTTAACTCTAGCAATTTTATTCTGTGGTTTGTTCAGGCGGATGCCGGAACTATTACGGAAGAAGATATCAAATTTATAAAAACGCTTCGGGAAGATATTCCGAAGCTTGTTGTAATTAATAAAGCTGATAAGAAGAATCTGAATGATTTAAAGGACATTATGGCCAAGATTAGGTCTACCCTTGATTTGAAAGGGATTCGATATACTGACGTGTGTGCATTTACATCAAAAACAGACCAGATTGATGATGATAACCTGATGTTATTTCTTGAGAATGAGGCTGCAAGACTTAGACGGCAGATTGAAGCATGGGATTCTAAGAGTTATGAATCGAATTTTGCTCGTAACTTTAAGATTTTATTCGTGAAATGCAAAGATTTTTATGAGGATGAGATAGAAGAGGAAAGCCGCAGACTTACCAGATTAAACACATCCATTACAAAACTAATGGCCGAGGATATCGACTCGGAGATACTTGAACCATTGCAAAGGATGGTAAAGGATGCCCAGACATCCATAAATGAGCTGAAGGAAATCAGCAGGAAACTAAAGGAATTACAGAATGAGTTTTTTACAGAGATAAAGTTCATTTCAGATATTGTGGGAATTTCTATGCCTGAACCTTCTGAGATTGATCTTCTTCAGGATAATGTTCAGAATCCTCTTCAGCTAATAGAGGAGTATAAAAAGGAAAAAGGAATCCAAACAGACAGATCAGTTGTAGATATGCTACAGGGGATATTTGAGGGTATTGAACCTGTGATTAACAAAAGTGCCGGGGGCAGTGAATACAGAAATGAATTGTTGGGTATCATTATGGATGTCTGTAGCGTGGCTCCGGAAGATGTTCACATTAACGATGTTTACAAAAATTCAGAAGAATATGCAGCCTTGATAGAGAAGGCTTAGGGTATTACATATGGACGAATTTAACAGGCGAATCTCCGGGATACGACGTGCAATGGAAGAAATGAAAACAGAAATGTATGCGATTTCCAACCCAGTGACGGCGGCATTAGATGAATATATAAAATCTTTGTATATAAAGATGTTGTGTACGGTCGTTCAATACGAAAACGATCCATCGGAAATGCAGCTATTGTATCTTAGAAGGCTTCATAAAGGGATTCAGATAGATAATTCCATTGAAGACTTTATGCGTATGGCATTAGACATTTCTGAAGTTGATGTGCAAGAGTTTATTGATATCATGAGGGGCAATCATGCTAGATATTATTTTGCGCTCGAAGGAATACTGTTGGTATCTATGGGGAAGGGCGAACAAGCAAGTTATGAGTATCTTGGAGAATTAATAGAACTGATCTGTATTTCAAAAAGGGAGTTGGAATATCTTTCGACGGTTGCAAGATCAATATTAGAACAGGACTCAGAATATTACGATAAAGCAAAGTCAATAGCTCCTGAGTCTGTTGAAGGATTTGCGGTCGTTCCATATATTGCTAATTTCTATGCGGGAGCCATAGTTGATACAAGAATAGAAAAACACTTTTATGCACCCAATAGAGATTGGAACTACGGATTTTGGTTTCCATGTTTATTTCAAGAAAAAAAGGTGACGTTCAGTAATCTTGCATTTGAAATGTCAAGTGCGTTTGAATTTAATGGCTGTGAGATTGTTGTGTTTCGGAACTGTGTTATTAAAGGAAATGATTACAGTGTCTATCTCAGAAGATGTGGAGATGTGAAATTCATTAATTGTAGGTTTTATGATTTTTCAAGTTATACGATAGTAGATGATACTGTTGAAAACTTGTCTCTATTAAAGTGTGAATTTGAAAATTGTTTACTCCACTATAATAGAATGTCGGATGATTGGAAAGAAATCGGCGGAGTAGTTCACGTAACTAATAACGTGAAAGACATAGGCTATAAGGCAGATAATCATCAATATGAAGTTAAAATGTCAGGGTGTGAATTTAGAAATTGCGGTGGCAAAAATGAATCAAATTATTATTCTTCTGCAATTATTTGTAACGGCCGATGTGAAGTTAAAGATTGTAAATTTATAAATTGTTGGAATTACAATAAGGATAATATTGATCCAGAAAATAAACGAAGATCTTTATTTGGGTATAAATTTGAATGTGCAGCTGAGAGTAATGAAGTGATAAGTAGTGCTAAGATGTTTTGCGATTCACAATTCTTTTGATTAATTATAATGACTTTGATATATAGTTTAAGTTGAAGGAAGTGAGGGTATAGATATTGGCATATATAGAGTTACATGATGCATCTTTTCAAGCATTTACTTCTGATGTAGAGCATATTATAAGTGATTTGTCTGATAAGGCAAAAAAAGAAGATATATCCAGCCTGCATAAGCTTATTGATAACTTTAACCATAAAACAGAGGACTTTTTTCGGAAAGAGAGAAAACTGAATATAGGAGTTGTTGGACAGGTTAAAGCGGGAAAATCATCATTTTTAAACGCACTGCTTTTTGGCGGAAAGGAGATTCTTCCGAAAGCGTCTACTCCCAAAACAGCTACACTTACAAAAATGGAGTATGCTGAAGAGAATATTATTCATATTGAGTATTATACGGAAGAGGAATGGAGTGTTCTTGAAGATAATGCAGCAATAGATCTTGAAGATGAAATCTATACATCCGCAAGAGAAATTGTATCACGTGTTAGAAAAAATGGGATAAATCCCCATGACTATTTTACGAAGAAACATGAAGATATTAAGTTCGATTCGTATGATGAGCTGATAACGCATTTGAACGATTATGTCGGTGAAGATGGAAAATTTACGCCTATAGTTAAAGCGGTCACTTTGTACCTTCATAAGGAAGAGTTTGAAGGACTCTCTATAGTTGATACTCCTGGACTTAATGATCCGATTGCTTCAAGAACTATACGCACAAAGGAGTTTATAGAAGTATGCGATGTTGTTTTCTTTCTAAGCCAGTCAGGAAGCTTTTTGGATAAAAGTGATTGGGTGTTACTGTCTAGCCAGCTTCCACAAAAGGGTGTAAAGAAGCTGGTTTTAATTGCAAGCAAATATGATAGTGGTGTAAGAGATGTTCTGCGTGAAAAAACAGAGGATGATGATATCTTTGGAGAAGATGAGAACGCAACGGATAATATACCTAAAGCAAGAAAAATAATACAGAAAAAGCTAAAAAGAAGGGCTAAAGCAAAAGTTGAAGAATTTGTTAAAGATCTTGAGAATAGAGGGGCTAGTAATGAACTAATAGATGTGATAATGGGATGTTCGGAACCATTACTTGTTTCATCTATGACATACAACATGTCTAATAAAAACGTGGAGGATTACACAAATGAAGAGAAAAATGTTTATTCTGCGTTGAAAAGATTTTCTGATGATATTGATGAAGATCTTAGGCTCTTAGGTAATTTTGATGAAGTAAGAAGGGTTTTTGATGAAGTAGTCAGTGAAAAGAGTGGGATACTCGAAAGGAAAGCAAAAACATTTGTGCCTGACGCAACCGAGGAATTGAGGGGATTACTTGAGGGGTTCAAAGAAAAAGCCAAAAAAAGGAAAGCAATTCTATCTGGAAGTGATAGGGAAAAACTGAATGAGCAGAAACATATGGTAGAAACGCAAATAGGAAATGTAAAAGCAGATATCGCAGGAGTGTTTGGTGATCTTGCAGTTAAGCTTGAAGCTGAAAAAGCTGAAGTGGTTCGCGAACTTCGAGGTGCAAGCAAAGAATACTTGGATATTAGGGAAAGAATTGGTTCAAAAACTGTTTGTAAATCACATTGGGTATCGGATTCTTGTTGGTGGAATCCCTTCTCGTGGGGTTCACGTCACAGAGAATACACTCCATATAATGAACACTACTCGTATTTAATTGCCAGTGATGCAATTGATAATTTAAGACGTTTTTCCATGGAGGCAACTAATCAGATAGAGGAAGTATTTTCAAATGTTGTTCAGTTGAAGGAATTAAGACGAAAACTATTAAATGTAGTGGTTGATAATTTTGATATGGGAAGCGAAAAATACGATTCATCCTTGTTTAGAATTATGGTTGAAGAGGTTATTGGATCAATCGAGTTTCCGATTCTAGAACTTGATATTTCAGATGCTTTGGATGGTATTGCTGGAAAATTTACCGGTGAGCTTACATCAACAGGAGATAAAGATAAGCTGACAGCAGCTTTATCTAAAGCTGTGTCAGATATTTATAATGAATTGTGCAAACAGTTTACGTCTACTGTAAAAGATTTTAAAGGAAAAATGACTGGGATAGGAAATAGCATTCAGAACATAGTGCTCGAAGGTATTAATAGGGAATTCGAGGAACTTCTTATGGAATGTAAGAATCGTGATGAGGAAATTTCTTCATATGAAAGATACATTGCTGCTTTGAATGCAGAGATTGCAAAACTGTAAGGATTGTTTGCTTGTATGAGCAGTTTCCTATTTGTAGAAATACAAAAGGAAAATATACTAAAGATTTTGACGTTAATAGTTAAAAAGATGTTACTACGTTAGGAGTATTGTTAGTACAGTTGACAAAGGAAACAAAGAGGTGATTGTAAAAACTATGAAGTTATACATAGTAGGAAACAGTCGGTTTTTTTGAAGCGAGGATCGTCTTATGTCAAATGAAGTGGAAATGACACAAAATAAAATGAATGATGTACTTAATGGAGCATTAAATAATGCGGCATCCATAATTACAAAAGACTATTTAGAAAGACTTGAAACTTATGACATCCAAGAAACTTCAACTGAGGATAAGGATACAGATATTATTAATTGTGGAAAGTTTTATAAATTAACAAAGCTCGTAATAAATAAAGAGGAAAATTTCCTAAATAAACTCACTACAATAGTTAACGTTGCTTCATCAATTGGTTGCACGATTGCAACTATTATAAAAAGTGATGGTTCTGTCATAGATTACTATATCGGAATTGTATCAAAAAATTCAAGAACAGATAATCCAAAAGATAAAAATAGAAGAATATCAGATGCTACCGCTTTTAAAGGTGCTTTATCCGGAAACCTAATTGGTTCTGATTTTAGAGATGTTAATGAAGAGGACTTAAGTAAGTTAAAAGATAGCATTATTGCTAAAGAGGGAAGAGCATATGCTTCAATATCAGGAATTGTCTCTCTTCGCGAGAAGGATGAGAAAGAGTTAAATAGTTATGTACAGGGGATTGAGAATCTCGTTGATTCATTGCGTGGGCAGATATATACAATTATTATGGTAGCCGATCCGATAAGCACTGCTGAAATACAAACTAAAAAACAGGGCTTTGAAATGTTACATTCACAGCTATCAACATTTGAAAAGAGCTCAGTAACCATAAATGAAAGTGATTCTTTTTCTGTATCAAGGGCCCGTACAGAAGCAATATCTGAAGGAATCTCAAAAGGCATATCTTTAACACAAAGCAAAACAAAATCAGATGGCAATTACTTTGGTGCTAATGCAAGTGCTGGCGTTAGTTTTATTGTAGCAGCAAACGCAGGATTTAACGCCGGTGTTAACAGAAGTACAGGATATACTTCAGGAAAAACTGAAACAAGTAATGATATTAATCAAAGGAGCAAATCAGATACTGAAACGATTGGGACATCAAAAACGGGAGGAAAAAGTCTTCAATTATCTTACGAGAATAGGTCTGTTAAGTCTTTGTTAGATAAAATTGATAAGAATTTGGAACGCTTAGATGAGTGTGAGAGTTTCGGTGCTTTTGAATGTGCATCATATGTTATAGCAGATAACCAAAATATAGCTTTATCTGTAGCAAGTAATTATAATGCTTTAATGCGAGGACAGAATTCAAATGTTCAGTCATCACATATAAATTTCTGGTTTGGATGTGATAAGACAAAAGAGTTGGGGCAATACTTATCCTCATTTATTCATCCAAGATTTTTAAAGAACGATAAAACTATTGTCACTCCTGCTTCTATAGTGAGTGGAAAAGAATTGGCCATTCAAATTGGATTTCCTAAGAAATCTGTATCTGGAATTACAGTTATTCCTATGGCGCCATTCGGACGGAATATTATTCCAAGTTCAGAAAATACACTCGCTCTTGGAAAGCTATATCATATGGGAAATGATGAGTGTACGACAGACTATGAACGAAAAGTTTCAATCGATATCGAAAGTCTTTCTATGCATACATTTATTACCGGATCAACTGGAAAAGGAAAATCTACAGTAATTTATTCTATATTAAACAATCTTATCGAACATAAGGTTAAAGGAAAAGAAGAAAATATTAAATTTATGGTAATAGAACCGGCGAAAGGAGAGTATAAAGATCGTTTCGGAAATTATGATAATGTTAAAGTGTATGGAACAAATTCTAAAATAATGCCACTACTTAAAATTAATCCTTTCAGTTTTCCGGAAGATATACATGTTCTTGAACACATTGATCGACTGATTGAAATATTTAATGTATGTTGGCCAATGTATGCTGCTATGCCGGCAGTACTTAAAGAATCGATTGAAAAAGCATATATTATGTCCGGATGGAACCTTGAAATATCTGAATGTCGTTATAAAGACTCGAAAGGTATTCCATTATATCCATCTTTGATTGATGTGTTAAGGCAAATAACAGTAGTTATGGATTCTTCTGCTTATTCTGCCGACAGTAAAGGAGATTATAAAGGTGCACTTTGTACAAGGCTTCAATCCTTGACCAACGGTTTATATAGACAAATATTGACCAGTGACGAAATTTCTATGAAAGAACTATTTGATGAGAATGTTGTTATTGATTTGAGTAGAGTAGGATCAAGTGAAACAAAATCGCTTATTATGGGACTGCTAGTTATGAAGCTACAGGAATATCGTATGGCAGAAGCGGCAGAAGGTAATGTTCCACTCAAACATATAACCGTTCTTGAGGAAGCACATAACATCTTAAAACGGACTTCGATAGAACATTCTTCAGAAGGATCAAATATGCTAGGGAAGTCGGTTGAAATGCTTTCGAATTCGATTGCTGAAATGAGAACTTATGGAGAAGGCTTTATTATCGCTGATCAGGCTCCGGGTCTATTGGATATGGCTGTTATTAGGAATACAAATACAAAAATAATACTTGGACTCCCAGATTTAACTGATAGGGAACTTGTAGGAAAAGCAGCAAGCCTCAATGATGACCAAATTATTGAATTGTCTCGATTGAATACTTTTGTTGCAGCAGTTTATCAAAATAATTGGCTTGAACCTGTATTATGTAAATTTGAACCAAATTTTAAGAAAGAAAAATATAAGTATTTGGCATATGATAGTAAAAAAATCAAAAAAAATGAAATACTAGAATATTTACTATTACCAATTTCAAAGCGGAATAAATATGATAATGAAAAAGTAAATGTATTAATTGATGATATTTTCAAGTTGCCGATACCTGTAGAAGCAAAAGTAGCTTTTTTTAATTATACCACTGCAAAAGATAAGAAAGAAATCCAAAAATTGAGAGGCATGATTATTAACAAAATTTTCAATACTGATCTTGCTTTTGAACTTGCGAAGAGTAAAGAAAGTAGTATTGAAGAATGGTATAAGTTTTTTACAGGATTAATTGAACCATCTATTACATCAATGTCCATTGAGGATCAAAAAAAGATTGTAGCTTTGTTGGCACATGAAAAGGCAGAGCTGGACGGAAAAACTGAGTCCAAAGAGTTTTTTGAACGATTAATGAGTTACATGTAAGGAGCATAACATGAATATTGGAGAATTCGCAGTTAAACAGGAAATTTCAGAAATAAAAACTGATGATAAGTCTTCGATTAGTAGGGAATCTCTTGAAAAGTTCGACCGGATTATGTGTGAAGACAGCCTTGAACCAATTTCAACTGCCGAAGACGTTGACCCTTTAATAAAATCCGATGAAGCTGAATCTAAATTTTATAATATGTTTGAATCCGAAGACTTTTTTAAAAATCCAATGAATGTAAATGTAGTTAAAAATGAAACTACTGATAACAAAACGGTAGATAATTATGGCAGTACGGAATTAAACCTTACAAAGAAAGTGGAAATAACTAAGAATTTTGCTGAGAATCTTACCACTGATTCCTCAGAAGAGACTGACAAAACTGAAGAAAAAGAAGTAAATGAACCTATAAAGAACAAGCAGGATGGTCTTGCTCGCGAGCGTGAAGTGGCAGAAGAGCTAAATGAAAAATATCCTATCGAAGAAGGCTATAAAATTGTTTCTGAAGCATATTTAAGAGATAAGAATGGTAACATAGTTAAAGATCCTGTAACTGGAGAAGCAAGGAGAATCGACTTTGTTGTTGTGAAGGATGGAAAGGTAGTAGATTCAGTAGAGGTGACATCAAAAACAGCCGATAAAACCGAACAATCTGCTAAAGAGCAACGAATTCGGGATGCCGGAGGAAATTATATACGAGATGATAATGGTAATCTTGTAAGGATTCCAGAAAATGTTCAAACACGTATTGAGAGGAGAGACTAAGGATGCTTAAGATTTATGATAAAGCGCAATGGCATATAGATTCAGGTGAAGATAGCAATGTTGTCCTGGCAAAACTTAGAGCTGTGTTCGACTTCTTAAATTCGAAGAATTTATTGAGTGATGAAGGTAAAGAAATATTTCTTCTTGGTATTGACAGTAGTGCTTCCTTACATGAAAGGATGGTAACAGAGAATGGACGTAGGTTCTTAGACGTTTCTTATGATAATGTTATTAATTACAACGTAGAAGATATCAAAGATGCTCTTGAAAGAGAATTTAAAGCATTTTTAGAAGTATAAGAATCTGAGTTAAATATAAAACAGATGTAGACAAGAGAACGATACAATAATTTCCAGTCGTATTTGGCTAGATTGAATCTATTGAATTAAAAAATAGAAAAACACTAGATACTGCAATTTCTTTACAACAGACTAAGGATTCATCTCAATACGGTGCTCTAAAATATATTAATGTTAAAAAGGTGGTTGAATAATGATATACGAAGGTAAAAAAGGGGGACATGGTTTTCAAACTTATGTAATTGAAAGCTTGGGAGATTATATTGAGTTGGTTACAAAATTATTTAACGAAAATGTGGAATACTGGTACCGTGGACAGAGTAATGTCGATTATAGGCTTGTACCATCTGGATTGAGAGAAATTTATGCAGTGGAAGACTCAAGAGGCAATAAGTATGATAAACCAGTTCGTGATAATCCATGTAGTGGCTCGAATAATACAGTTGTATTCCTTCCTATAGAAAAAATGGTCAAGGAATTTGCAACTAAAGCA
>AUXO017275015.1_pt1 | contig 13518 bp, 31 predicted proteins | sample 768731 | NCBI WGS metagenome assembly AUXO01 (sample SAMN02715735, study PRJNA202380) | gut metagenome | biome: sheep rumen | host: Ovis aries | place: New Zealand: Palmerston North
TCATCCGCACCAAAATAAAAATCTCTTAAAGTGTTGTTTTAAATACGTTTAAGAGATTTATTTTTTTAAAAATAAGCAATAAATATGCAGTAGCTTTTTTTATTTTATATTATTAATATATTCAACATATTTATCGATTTGTTCTTGTTTGTATTTATTAAATATTGTAGTATAAGTGTTAATTGTTGTTTGAATGTCTTTATGTCCTAATAATTTTTGAAGAACCTCAGCTGGTACGCCTGCTTCAATACAGCGAGTTGCGTAAGTGTGTCTTAACATGTGTTGATTATATGTGCTAGTTTTTGAATGGATAATTATTTCTTTACCATTTTTAATTCTTTTAATAATATAAGGTTTAACACTTAAGTTTGCATTTGTACATATTCTACAAAAAACAGAATTTGTAGTAGAAACTTGAATTAGTTTGCCATTAGGATGAACAAATAGTAAATTGTTAATATTAAGACTCATGTTAGCAATTGCGTGCTTTAAATTTGATTCAATTAATGGGGTGATAGGGATAGTTCTAACGGAATTATAAGTTTTTGTAGTATCACCTAGAATCGTTTTCTCATTTTTATTTTTAGTTAGAGTTCTTTGAATATGAATCTCCTTATTTTTAAAATCGATGTCATCTTTTTTTAAAGCTAATATTTCGCCAATTCTCATTCCAGTATACAAAGCTATAATAAATATATCTTTATATTCTTCATTATTTATCATTGATAAAAATATCTTTTGTTCTTCTAAAGAAAATGCTTCAATTTTATTATCTTTTTTATCCGATTTAGGTTTTTCAACTTTAATCATAGGATTCTTTATAATATAATCTCTTTTTAATGCTTCTATAAAAATTCTATTTAATAATTGATATATTTTAGTTATCATACTATTCGAATAATTTTTTTGAGAATCTATGAATTTTTGAAGTTGTTGTGCTGTAGCTTTTTGTATATTGATATTTTTAATTGCGCTATTTTCAATATGCTTTAATGATTGAATATTCGTACTATAAGTAGATTCACTTATTTTATTTCTATTTAATTTGTTTTCTTCTATTTCTTTACCTAATTCATATATAGTAATATTATTTTTACCAATATAAGAACCAGTATTGATTTTGTTTTTTAATTCTATGACTCTCGCCTTAAAATCTGAAACCTTTTCATTTTTCTTTTGAAGCATAGTTTTTCTAACAGGATCATCTTCAATATAATATTGATAAACCCATTTTTTTAAACATTCACTATAAAATAATGAACCTTCGCCGTTTCCGACTTTTCTTTTTCCCATAAAAATACCTTCTTTCAATAATTTAAATTTTTTTATAAAAACTACTTGAAAAGAAAGCATAACTAATATATAATAATTATGCAAATGCTTTTCAAAGTATTTGTTTTGACATTACCTTGGTATGCTGTTGTGCAGACGGCATACCAACTTTTATTTTTTTCTTCTCAATTCGACTACTTTTCCTATAATTTTTACTGGAAGTTCTTCAATTTGTTTATTAGAATATATAAGCGGTTGAAATTCGGAATTAAGTGGTTGTAATACAATTCCGTTTTCATTTTTAAAAACTCTTTTGAACGTTCCATCATTTCCATTTATCATAATAACGGCATCAGAACCGCTTTCGACATCTTCAACTTTTTCGAGTATGATAGTATCACCATCCATATATTCTGGATACATAGAGTTTCCTTTTATTTTAAGTCCAAAGAATTGCTTACCACCTTTAAGCATATCAGAGTCAATTTCTTCAGTATCTACAATGTTTTCTATCATTTCCATTGGAATACCAGCAGGAATCGCACCATAAATCAATACAATAGCAGGTTTAGGTTTAGCTTTAAAAAGATTATAATGAGTTTCATTATAATTATTTAAATTAGCATCTACATCAAATCCCATTAGCCAAGCTGCGTTTATGTTTAATGCGGTAGCAAGAGCATATATACCATCTTGTTTGGCTTTATATCTACCTGAAAGATAAGAACTAATTTTAGATTTATTGATACCAGTTTTTTCAGCTAATTCAACTTGCTTCATTCCGCGCATTTTCATTGCTTTTGCTAGTCTGTTTGGAAAAGTATCTTGAATATATAATCCGCGAGTATTTAACACGTCCTTTTTTTCTTTATTATTTGACTGATCCATTTTTTATCTCCTTCATGAAATTAATTATAGCTTAAAAAATTAGAAATGTCAAACTTTTTATTGGATTTTTCTAAAAAAAGTTTAGAAAAAAATAAATTTTTTTTGGAAAAGTATTGACACAAAATAAATAAAATGATAATATAATACCAGTTTAGAAACAAAACTAAACAAATCGAAAGGGGGAATGGAAATTGTTCAATTATGACAAGCTATATGGCAGGATTAGAGAAAAGAAATATACACAAGAGCAGTTAGCGAAAGAGCTTGATATAAACACAAGTACACTTAATGTTAAACTTAATAATCAATCATTTTTTACGCAAGAAGAAATAAAAAAAATAGTTGAATTATTAGACATTAAACCTAACGAAATTTGCGATTATTTTTTTACATTAAAAGTTTAGAAAAACTAAACAAAGAAATATTAAGGAGGTGATATATTGATACAGGAAATAGAAATGGAAACAGCAAAGAAACAAAGATTAGCTAAATTAATGGATAATTTAATCTTATTAACAGTACAAGACATTTGTATTATTACAGGATGGGCAGAAAAGACAGTAGTAAATGTAATGAAATATGACAAAGAATTTCCTGTAATTAAAATTGGAAAAGAAAATCTAGTAGAATTTGATTCATTTAAAAAATATTTAAGTACTAGAAGAGACTTAAGAGGTAAATTAGAGGAAAACAAAAGTTAATTATTAGAAAGGAGAAAACTATGTTTAATCAAAAAAATAAAATCATTAAAAATTTAGAAAAAGAAAAATCAGAACAAATTGAAGACTTTATTTTAATTCTTAATACAATCCAAAATATAATAGAACAACCAATGCAATGGAAACAAAAGACACTCACTTTAAGAAATCAAGTAGCATTTGCAATAGAACATTATGAAAGCAAAAAAAATTAGAGTATACCATGCGAAATACACTCTAATTTTTAGAAAATATCCAAATTTAATTATATATTAAATATTAGGTAATGTCAACCCAAAATATTTGAAAGGTGATAATGAGATGGATTTTGATAATTATATTGAGAATGAAAGAATAAAAAATGATTCACAAGAACAAGAAGCTAACATTTATTGTGACAGATGTGATTGCGGAATATTTGAAGGAGAAAACTATTACAAATATGAAAACTTAAATTTGTGTGAGGATTGTATGGATGCAACATTAAAATCAGAAAAAAAAGAATGTGAAAGAATTGCAGGTGAAGAAGAATGACAATTTCAGAAATGAGTAATGAAAGATTAATGAAAGAATATATAGGTACAAAGCATGAGCTTAAAACACTGCAAAGCACTTTAAAACAAATTGAAGATGAAATGGAAAAAAGATTTTGGAATATAAAGGAGGAAAAATAAATGCCAGACGATTTATTTGATAGAATGATTTTTGGAAATTATGTATGTACTAAAAAACGGTTTAGGTGTTGAATTGCCAGAAAGATACATTATTAATGAAAATGCTTGCATATTATTTTGGAAAGATGGTACTAAAACAATAGTAAAAAAAGCTGAGGATGATGAATTTAATCCAAGAATAGCTTATTTAACAGCATTTTTTCAAAAATATTGTGGACTTTCTAAAAATAAGGCTAATAAATTACTAGCCAATTTGCAAGTAGAAGGAGAAATAAACTATAAAAAATATAGTGAATTGAATGTTGGTGATGAAGTTACAATAAAAAAAGATTTAGAAGCTTATAAAAAATATGGTAACCAATGTGTTGTATTAGACATGAGAGATCATGCAGGTCAAAAAGCAATCATAACAAAAAATTTCGGCGATGGAAGGTATCATATAGACAAGGATTATGGTTGTTGGTATTGGACTAAAGAAATGTTTGAATAAAAAAGGAGGAATTTTATGTCAAAAGATTTATCACAAATAAAAATACGAGCTTTAAGAGCTGATGAAATTGAAATAAGAGTAGCACAAGTAATGCAAAAAGGAGTTCAATTATTATTATATAAAGATTCTAGGTGCGATAAGAGAATATTAGACGAAATATTTGGAATCGATGGATGGGCAAATTGCTATTCTGAAATAAAAGGAAATTTATACTGTTCAATCATGATATATGATGATAAGACAGGAATGTGGATACAAAAACAAGATTGTGGAGTAGAAAGCAATACTGAAAAGGAAAAAGGCGAAGCATCAGATGCTTTTAAAAGAGCATGCTTCAATATTGGAATTGGAAGAGAATTATATACGAAAATATTTATATTTGTACCAACAGAAACGATTGAAAGTGGAAAAGATAAGTATGGAAATAGTACTTATAAATTAAAAGACAAATATCAAAAATGGTATGTATCAAATATAAAAACTGATGAAGAAACAGAAAAAATAGTGTTTTTAGAAATATCCGAAGAAAAAACAAATAAAGTTGTATTTACATATAAAGCTAAGGAAATTAAAACAAATAAAGTACTTAAAGAAAATAAAAGCGAGATAGATAATAAAACTGTTTCTTTAATAATTACACCAGAAGAAAGAAAAAAATTGTTTGAACTTGCAAATGATAATTCAGATATAGTTAAAAATGCAATACAATTATTTGGCTATAATGATACAACAAAAATAAAGAAAGAAGATTATGAAAAAATTTGCAATGAAATTCAAGACACCCTATTGAAATAAACAAGGAGGAAAACAAATGGTAAAAGTTAATGAAGATTTTTATATTGATTCTGATCCTTATTCTTACATATTGAAGCAAAAAGCAATTAGAACAGATGGAAAAAACAAAGGTGAAGAATATTTAGAAATACTAGGTTATTATACTAGTTTTGAATCGGCAATAAAAGGTTTAATTAAGTATTTAGTAAAAAGCAAAATAGGTAAATCCGAAATAATTACTTTAAAAGAAGCAGTAAAAGAGATAAAAAATACAGAAAAAGAAATTACTGGTTTACTAAAATAAAAAACAAAGGTGTGAAGTGGTCTCACACTGCTATACGGCGATTTTTATATCTTAGACATATAATTTATCGTCTAAACAAAAAAATCGTCAGAAATTGAAAATATTTGGAGGTAAAAAATGAACATAACAGGACAAACAAGAATATTAAAAAATGATAAAGGGGTTTATAAAATAGCTCTAGCTAATAAAGAAGCTGGAGAAAATGGAGAAGAAAAAACAATATTTATGAATATAAACATTGGATTTAAAAAAGGAGTAGAGTTAAAAAATAAGTCTAAAATAGATATAAAAAATGGTTTTTTAACATTCTATCAAATAGAAACAGATGAAGAAGACGAAAATGGAAAGAAGATAGTAAAAAGATTTCCCAAAATAATGGTAATGGATTTTGAATTGTTAGAAGAAGGCACAGATGAATTACAAAAAACAAAAGATTATAGTAAAACAACTAAAGAAGAACCAGATGTATTTATTGGCTATTCTAGCGTTGATGATTTACCATTTTAATTAAAAATAAAGGAGTGAATGAAAATGATAGCTTTAACAATAATAATAGAATTAATAATTTTAGGATTAATAATTATGTTTTTTAGCTTGTCATGTACAAGTTATGAACACGAAATATTATTTGGAGCGATAGCAGTAATATTGATACTAGTATTAGCAGGATTACCAATAGGAATTGGCGAGTTACATGGATACATAGATTATAAGCCAAGCAATGATAAAGATTTAGCAAGAATAACTGCTGTGACGCAAGAACAAGACATGTTTAAGACATATTATAAAGTAGAAGTTGAATATTTAACAAACACAGCAACACAAAATGGTGCAATACAAAAGAAAAATATAGAAAAAGATACATTCTATTGCTACTATGACAATCAAGAATTAGTACAAAAATTAAAAGATAATCTGTATAAAGAAATTTGGATAATATCTGGATACAAAGGTGGATATGAAAACTATAAAGATTTTGGAACTAAATTAATAAAAGATGTTCAAATCAAAGAGGAGTAATGAGACATAATGAAATATACTATTGAAGGATTTAGCCAAGAAAAAGCAATAGAATATGGTTTAACTTTAGAACAATTATTGATTTTAAGATGGTTTGTTGACTTCTATCCTAAAATGTCAGAAACAAGTATTGAAGGCAAGATATATAAATGGATAAATTATAAAGCTTTATTAGAAGATATGCCTATATTAAATTTTACAAGCAAAGATAGATTATATAGAAAATTGAAAGATATGGTAGACAAAGAAATATTAGAACACAAAACAGTTAAAAACATAGATGGTACATTTGCTTATTACACTTATGGGGCTAAATATATTGATTTAATAGCACCCGTTAAAAATAACGTACCCGTACGGTGAAAATAACGTACCCCGTACGGTGAAAATAACGGAGCATAATAATCCATCTACTATAAAAATAAATAATAATATATGTCCATCTAACAATGGACAAGATATTTCTCTTGCTGAAAATTTTGATAAAATATGGGTTTTGTACCCTCGCAAGGAAGGTAAAGATAAGGCTTTCAAACATTATAAATCTTGGCTTGTAGGAAAAAAATACGCAGGAAGAATTATCAAATTAACAGACAAGCAAATGTGGTATGCAACTAAAAAATATGCCGACTTGATAGAAAGCGAAAAAGTTGAAAAACAATTCATTAAAATGGGAAGTACATTTTTTAATGAATCTATTATGGAATATGTAGAGGAAAAGTAATATGGAATGGAAAAAAATAAATGGATTTGAAAATAAATATCTTTTAAGTAAGCAAGGAAAGCTAGAATCGATCAACTATTGCAATACTAATCATAACAAAATACTTATCCCAAAGAAAAATAAAAGAAATGGTATTTTAGAAATAACTTTAAGTAAAGAAAATAAAAAATATTACTTTTCTCTTGCGAGATTAATGATAGAAACATTTTATAATATTAAACTAACTAAAAATGATATTGTTGAGTATAAAGATAACAATAAAGACAATTGTGAATTAGATAATTTGTATGTGATTACAAGAGGCAAAAAGCAAGAAAAAACATACGATAACGAAAAAAGATATTGTCCAAAATATAATTATTATGGCGAAAGACTAACAACCAAAGAAATTTCTAAAAGAAATGATATAGATCCTAAAAACATAAGAAATCGTATTAATAAATTGTATTGGAATATATATGAAGCAGCTGAAATTCCAGTTGCCATAACAAATTTTAAAAAATAGAAAGGAAATAAAAAATGAAACCTAATTTTAGATATGATAGTAGATATGAAAGTGAATATAAACAAAGAATACAAGAAACTGTAGAATACGTTTTAGATAAAAAGTATGGAGATACAATTAGTTTTGAAAGTTTAGCTAAATTATTGCACTATAGTTTAGAAGATGAACACGAGACTAAAAAATTTAAATCAACTATGGGAAGAGTAAAACAATTTTTAATTGAAAAAGGCTATATATTAAAAAGCATTGCAGGAGTTGGTTATTATATTTTAAAACCAAAGCAAATCAGCGGATATTGTTATCATACTTATATTAGAAGAACTAAAAATTTATTAGAAAAAAGTGGAAGAATATTAAAATACACGGATCAAACTGAATTATCAGAGATAAGACAAGAAGAATACGATAATGTATGTGATTTAAATTTAGATACTATGTCAGCTATATCAACTACGATAGAAAATAGCAAATATTATGCCAATAAACACTATTATGAAAGTTTGGAAGATTAATGATTAATATAGAAGATTTAAAGAGAACACTATCTCCAGTAACAGTAGCACAACACTATCTGGGGGTTGGTAAGAGAAAAGGCGATAAAATATGGTATAGATCTCCTTTTAGAAATGAGAGAACTGCAAGCTTTATGGTAGATGAAAAATCATTTCATGATTTTGGAGAAAACTGGGATGGCGATGTTATTAGTTTTATCGAGAGATATTATAATGTTACTTTCAAAGATGCAATACAAATTTTAAGCAGGGATTTTATGATTCCTGAAACTGACATGAACGAAGACTTAAAAAAATACATTATAAAGCAAAATAAAGAAAAACAACAAATGCAACAAAATTTAGATAATTGGTTTTATTCTACTTTTATAAAAATACAAGAAGAAATTAAAGAATGGAAGAAATTAATACCTTATCTGCAAGGCGAAACAATAAAGATGGCAAGAAAATATATAACAGATTTAGAAATAATACATGAAGAATTTTGCGAAATTAAAGAAGAGGATAAAATCGAATTATGGAGACAAAGAAAAACAATAGATAAAAAAATAATACTAAGGTAGGTGATTATATGTGAACATAACACCAGAGGAACAGCGAGAATTATTAGGAAAAGAGCCTCAAATCCCTCTTTATTATAATTTTGGAAGTTATAAATATAATACTGAACCCAAAGAGAGAGTTTTGTCAGGAATAGAAAATTTAGATTACTTAATTAAAGGATTTGAACTCGGATGCATTACAATTTGGACAGGTGGAACTAACGCGGGAAAGACAACATTAATGACAATGCTTACCAAACAAACAATAGCACAAGGCGAAAAAGTATTTTATTTTAACGGAGAACAAACCAAGGATGATTTTAAGAATAATTTATACAAACAAACAGTAGATAGAAAGAAAATTTATGAAAAACAATATAAAAATAGTAATGTATTTGATTCATTTGTAGTAGATTCAGAAGTTGAAAAGTTAAACAAATTATATGGGGATAGTTTATATCTATACAACAATGAAGCTAAAAGAACAATAGATTTTATTTTGAAAGCTATGGATGATGCGAGAAAAAAACATAAAATTAGAGTGTTTATCTTAGATAACTTTATGCAGATAGATACAATATCAGCAGATGAATATAGAGAACAAAAAGATATTATGGAAAAACTTAGAACTTATGCAATAAATCAAAATGTACATATACATTTAGTAGCTCATCAAAAGAAAACAGATAAGACTAATCCAAGAATAACTATTTATGATGTGTTTGGTAGCTCAAACCTTGTAAATAAAGCATATAATGTTATTTCAATTATAAGAGTAGATAGTTTAGATCCAACAAATTATGAATATAAAAGAATAACAGAGAATTTATTGAAAGAAAAATATGATATTACGCAAACAAGTACAGTTTTAGAGGTATTAAAAACTAAAGGATTACGATGTGGAATGGTAGCTTTACAATATGATGTTGTAACAAAAACATTTAAACAACAACCACAAATAACTTCTGAAATGTATGAAAAAGTCAAAATGGAATTAACTAATTGTAAAGGGGTAGACAAATGTCCGTTTTAAATGATTTGAAATTTGATTATAATGTAAACTTACAAAGATATTATAAAGGTTGTGAATATTGTAAAAAACATAAAAAAGAAGTAGATAAATGGACACCAGAGTTGCTAAATATTTTAGATAATTTAAATGTATTACTAGAAGAGATTAAACAATATGAATCAATAACAGAAAAACAAATATTAGAGGGATTTTAAATGGAACAAATAAAAGGAATATATATATGTAAATATTGTTTGGGCTGTAATGCTGAAGAAACAGATGATTTCAAGCCTAAGAAAAGTTGCAAAAATTTTATACAAGCTTATGAAAATTGGCAAGAAGATTTTTATAAAGAAATATCGAAAGCAAATAAAAATATATAAAATAGGAGGCTATTAGGAAGATAAATAGTAAACAAAAAGGGAAAAGTGGCGAGTTAGAATTAGTGCATAAGTTAAAAGAATATGGATATGACTGTAGGAGAACAAATCAATTCTGTGGAAATACTGGAGAAGCAGATGATGTAATTGGTTTAGATTATATACATATAGAAGTTAAAAGAGTAGAAAAACTTAATATTGATAACGCTATAGAACAAGCGAAAAGAGATGCAAAAGACAATAAATTTCCTACAGTATTCCATAGAAAGAACAGAAGAGATTGGCTTGTAACTATGCCTTTGGATGATTGGATGAAATTATATGGAGAATATTACAGCTCAATGCAATTAGCGGAAAGGAATAGAAGATGAAAGAATGGAAAGATGCGAATTTTAATATATATAATGCTGATAGCCAATTAATATTACCAGAGATATTATTAAATGCGGATATTAATAAAGTGATAATTGTAACAGATCCACCTTTCAATATTGGCTATCATTACAATACATATAAAGATAATCTAAGCGAAGATAAATATTTTGAAGTATTAGGAAATATTTTAGAAAATAAAAAAAGTGTTATTATACATTACCCAGAACAATTATATAAGTTATCTTATAAATTAGGCTATTTTCCAGAAAAGATAATTAGTTGGGTTTATAATTCAAACACAGCGAGACAACATAGAGATATAGCTTTTTTTCGAGTAATACCTAATATGAAACAAGTAATTCAACCATATAAAAATTTAAATGATAAAAGAATTAAAGAACGAATAGCAAGAGGACACAAAGGAGCAAAATTATATGATTGGTGGGAAATAAATCAAGTCAAAAATGTTAGCAAAGAAAAAACTAAGCATCCTTGTCAAATGCCTTTAGAAGTTATGAAAAGAATTATAGGAATATTACCTTATGACAGCATTATTATAGATCCGTTTATGGGGAGTGGAACAACAGGGGTAGCAGTAAAAGAAATGAATAAAGAACAAAATGTCTTAAGAAAATTTATAGGAATAGAAATAGATACAGAATATTATAAAATAAGTTTAGATAGATTAGCGGAAAGGACATTAAATGAATAAATGGAATTAGAAGATTTTTTAAAATATGCTTTAACATTTTTTCAAGATATAGATAAGAGACTAAATGAATTAAGTCAGAAACAAAGTGAATGGGATATTAAACAAGATGAATTGTTACATTATATAGAAATTCATAACTTAAGTGCTGCTACATCTTGTAAAATTATAAAGCAAATAAAATATGTAAGGGACGAAAGAAGAAAAATAAAAAATGAATTAGATATAATTCGTTCATTAAAAGATACTTTTGTAGATAAATATAAGAATAAATTTATTGAAAAAGATTTGATTCAAGCTATGAAAAATATAAAAGAATTAAAACAAAAACAAGAAAATCCAAAATATACATATCAATATTTAACAGAAAATTTGGAAATTTAGGAGGTACAAATGGAAAACAAAGAAGAGTACAAAGAAAAATACACATATTTAGTAAAAGCAGAAAAAAGCAAGTTTGAATTTAAGAAAGTGAAAGAAGGAAGTAATAATGCTAAAAATTAAAGATGATGTAGATTTAAAAGAATTAGAAAAGTTTGGATTTGAATATGAACCTATGATTTATGTAAAAACAATAGTAAGAAAAAGCTGTAGTGGTCTATGTTTTCAAAAGTATATTGATATAGAAGAAAAAACAAGAAAAATAGCAATACAAGAAGGATTGTTTAATGTTGATGAAGAATTAAATACAATTTATGATTTAATAAAAGCAGATTTAGTAGAAAAGGTGGAGTAGATTATGGAAGATATTAAAATAGGTAGAATTTCAATAGAAGGTTTAGAAAAAATAATATCTAAAAAAAATAGTAAAGAGAAATTACCAAATGGAACAATAGTATATTGTAAAGGCAATGCTGGAACAAGCTCTTTTATAGGAATTGTATATGATAGTTCAAGAGTTTTAGAACTAGAAAATGGCTCTGATGCTTATATAAATTCTGATGATTATATACATTTAGGAGACACAATAAGTTACTGGACTATCGAAAAAGTATTAAAAACTAGATTAATTATAGATGATGTATTGGATGAGGTGTAAAGTATGAAACCAAGAACTTACGATATGACTTTTTGCGTAAGCAAATGTAATAATAAATGTGATAGACATTATAGTTTGTATGAATTTGAAGAAGGAAGATTATATAGTATGGCAAATTTTGATTGTGAAGAAAAAGGTGGTATGAAGCAAATACAATTAAAAAAAGTGAGGTGTAAAGTATGGATGACTTTAAAAAGAAATCAATATACGATTATACCAGTTGGGATTTGAATTGCAAATGTATAAAATCGAATTATAAAACAAGAAAAAGATTAATTAATTTATTTAAAAGAAAAGCAAGAAGAAGATTAAAACAAGATTTATTGAAAGGAGAATAAGATGAGTGTTGATGAAATGTTTGAAAAGATGGACTATATTGTAGAAGATTATATTATGAGCAAAAAGGGATGTTAATAAATGGTATAAGTGCAATAGAACATATAGAGTTTGATTTAAAAAGAAGGAATGTAATATGTTATGCTACATTAGATGGAAAATACACAGTAGTGCCTTTATGTATGCAAGAATTACAAGCAATAAATAAAAAATGTGAAGAATTGGGGTGGTTAGATGAGTGAAGAAGAAATAATAAGTGATATTAAATTTATAATAGGTGATTTAGAAGCAAGTAATTATAATAAACATTTTATTAGTTCAATACAAGGTTTATTAGATTTATACCAAAAAGAAAAAGATATGCATAAAAATACAGGCAAATTAGTGAGAAATAAAAGAGATGGTAAAATAGGAATAGTATTAAGAGAATGGGAAACAGGACAAATTACAGTAATAGAAAAAATAAGAGAGGAAGGTGGAATTGTTATAAATACACACGATAGCTGGAAAACGTTGGAGGTAATAGAAGATGAATAAAGAAATAAATTATGAAATTGATAATTGTATAACAGATTTAGACACTTTAATTATTTTAGATAAAAGAGCAATGAAAGATGTAGAAAATAATACACATGAAATAGAACAACAAGAAGTATTAACAATTATTAGAGAATTTATTAGATTAAAAAATGATTACGAAAGAGAAAAAGAAAAGAATAAAGAATTAGAAAAATTTATAAAAGAAGGTATTACAGATGAAAAGATATTAAATTACATTAATATATTAGTTAATGAAAACAACAGATTAGAAGATATAGAAGATAAAAAAGTACAAATAGAATATAATCTAGTGTTTAATAAAGGCAAAAAATCTGTTGAAGAAAAAATAAAAGAAAAAATAAAAGAATTAGAAAAAGAATATAAAGAATATGAAAATAGCCCAGAGTGGGAAATTTTTGATGAAACAAAATATGCTTATGAACTTTTAAAGGAATTATTAGAAGAAGGAGATAAATAATATGGAAGAAAAAATAAAAGATATTAAAGAAATATTAGAACTAGCAAAAGAAGAATTAGAAAATAATGATGAAAATATAACTGTAACATTAGATTATCAAGATTTGAAATCATTAAAATCATTATATGGAATATATACAAAAATAAAAGAAAAAATAACATATTATGAAGATTTAATTAAAACAAATCCAGAAGATGAAGAAATATTAAGACATATTATACAAGCATTAAATGAAATTTTAGAAGA
>AUXO012240036.1_pt1 | contig 13517 bp, 14 predicted proteins | sample 768731 | NCBI WGS metagenome assembly AUXO01 (sample SAMN02715735, study PRJNA202380) | gut metagenome | biome: sheep rumen | host: Ovis aries | place: New Zealand: Palmerston North
CCCATACCCATTCGTGTATTTTGTACAAAAGTTTTCAACAAAACTTCCCATTTTTGGTGATTAGTTACAAAAAATCATCAAATTAAAAATAATAACTTAAATTGATTTAACAATTATAGTTTAAACTTTTAACTCGCATATTAAAATGTACAATACACACTAACATTACAAATATATTTTATATACTATTCACAAATTGTAATTTATAATAACAATATTAGTTAATTACATAAACAATTATTACTTCTCATTAAAATTTATAAATATTATTAGTTTTAATTATTTGTAACTATATACAAAATAAATCTAAATGTTGATATTATTTTATATACATTTTCATAAGACTGTTTTATACGTTTAAACATTTAATTATTAAATATTTATCATAGTGAATTTATAGTAAAAATGCACAAAGATTTTCAACATATTAAATCATATAACGAACAGCACATATATAATTAATACATTTAATATAAATAAATTTAACTTTGTAATAAACAATAACACTATATTATGAATATGTTAAAACATATTGAGATTATATTTTTATATTTACTTAATTGATTGAATATTGCACAAAAATAACTGTTGAAAATTAGTAATTACATAGAAAAAATTCTTGTTATTTTTTAACACTTGACAACCTTAATTTTTGACGTTATACTATAATTGAGGATAGATGATATACATATGAATTACATACATATTTATAGATATATAGAGAGCTATACACCTTGTATAAACTAACCTAAATTATACTATTTGTATAATCGGCGGTTGTAATATTACAACCGTCTGAATATAATAATTTTGGCTTATGATTGAGCCACAAAATCAATCAATTGGTTGTAATATTACAACCAAAGAAAGGAATTTTATGAGTACCAACAAGAACATGAACGAGAACGCAATTACCGTCACCACCGCATTAAAGGGCGTGACACTCACAGACGTGAATAAGGCAATACTTGCTACTGTTCCGGAAACGTTAAAAGCCGTTACAGAAACATTCTTTGCGGCAAATCAGTTCAATACTGGTGTGTCTCTTGTAATGTGCGAAATGCTGTTCCGTATTCAGTCAGATACAGCAACACTTAAAGCAAGCCCCTATAAGAACTTTAGCAACTACTGTGACACAGTTCTGAGAATAGACAAAGCTCAAGCAAGCCGTTATGCGAAAATGTATGAAGTTCTCTATTATGATGTAGACGAACCCTACGACAAACTCCGTAATGGTGGTGGATTTTCAACAGCTCAACTCGTAGAAATATCCAAAGTAAAAGACAGAGTAATTCGCAAGCTGTTCATACAGTATGTAGGACTTTTGCCGAAAGTCGCAAGTTCACGCATTAGCAAGGCAGTTAAAGAACTCAACACATACGACAAAGAACACATTGAGAATATCAATTGGAATGATATCCAGACACTTCTCGACGGCGGCACACTGAAAACAGAGACCGCTACAGAGACCGCTACAGAGACCGCTACAGAGACCGCTACAGAGACCGCTACAGAGACCGCTACAGAGACAGCCGCAAACAATAGTTGTAATTTTACAACTGTAGAGGAGTTCACAAAGTGGATTGAGAAAAACCCTAAAGCCGTTATCACTTCAATAACAATTACATATGAGCGATAAAGCGATATATATTACAATGTTGATACTAACCACAGGTTACTTCACTTGTGTAGCCTATGGAACGTATCAACGGAGTAAAGTGCGAAAAGGTGCTACAAAATCGCAAATCAGGTTAAAAAGATTAACCACAAGATTTAGAAATTTTAATAAATTCAAGTGAACGGCTGAAAAGTTCAAATGACTGCATATCGGTTCAAATGAACTGATATGTAGTCAAATGAACCGATTAAAAGTTCAACTAAAATAGAATAAGTTCAACTGAACCGATTAAAAGGTAGGGAGAACCGCCCTTTCCGTCTGACGCTGCAAATTTTTGCTCTGACGCTGCAAATTTTAATCAGACGCTGACGCTGACGCTGAAATTTGTAAAATTACAAAAATGAGGTGAAACTATGAATTTATGTATATCATTTTTAAATTTAATAAGTGATTTTAAAGATTTACCGTTCGGTCAATATGTAATTCAAGTCACTTATAACGCTAAAGACAAAAGATTTTGGTTCGCTTCTTATACAGATTATGACGGTCTTGTAATTAACGGCGACGAAATCATTTCAAGTGAAGACGAGTTTGAATATGAAATCTATAGTCAAACTTTTATGGAAGAAGCTTTCAGATTTTATAATCATGAACTGGAGAAGAATTTATGATATCTATGATAGTTCCTGATGAAGATTATATATTTGTATCTTCATTAGTATTTCTTTATGGCGGACGTCGAAAACGTAATTTAGATAAATTCATAAGAATAATAAAATATTTCAAGCCTACAACTATTTCGGTAAATTTTGTATTTTTCTGATAACTTGCACCACTCATAAATTCCTCAGAGTACGCTGGAGTTAGTCGCTAACAAAAAGTTGTAATATTACAACAGAGTCTGGTAGAGCTCTCGTACTGAAAATCTACTGCCAAGCCGAAAGGCTAATAAAATTAGGTGTCCACGACCGCAACAGTGGAATGAAAATCATTTTCAATCGGACGCTGTATTGTTACAAGCTCGAGTAAAATAGGCATCGCTAACGTAAACGTGAGGTTAGAACGCGAAAGAGGTCAAGAACATCGAGAGCCAGCTTGTAATATTACAACAAATGAAAAGATTTTCAGAAAGGAATTATTATGAGTAACACAAACGAAAAGACACTGAATGAAAAGGCAACAAATAATTCAGAGTACGGTTCAACTGCACAGAAGATGACGCTCGCTGACAGACTGAAAGCTCTTGCCGCTGAAGTCTCTGGCACTTCACCGCTTACAACTGGCAGAAATAAGGTAGATACTAATGCAATAGTATCATATCCTGAACTGACGCTGAGAGATTTCGATTTTATCTCTTATGTAGATAAGACAACTGGCGAACAGATTAAGTATCCTGTTCTGATTTTCGACGAAATTCCCGACGGTTTCTACTGCGGCGGCATGGCTCTGAGCGACCTTTGCAACGCTATTAAGGACGACCCTGAACTCTATGAGGAGCTGAAGACGGCAGGTCTGAAGATGTCGTTCTCAGCAACTAAGACCAAGAGTAATAACACTTATGTGAACTTTACAGTTCTGTAAGTTGTAAAATTACAATTAATGGGAACAGTTACTGAATGGGCTGGACTTTCTTGCGAGAGAGTCCAGCCAACAGATGTAGACGCTTTATATAATTTTTTCTTCAGAGACTTATTTAATTCAGCGTCTCATGTAATAATTATCGACGGTTTACCAGAAGAAGCAGATATAAATTTTGTTATGACACATTTATTAACAGTTGGAAGAATTGCAACTGTAAAAATAAATGATAAAATTTATATGACTAACGGTAGACTGGGCGGCGATAAAGATGTAAACTACTACGGAACAAAAATAATAGGAGCCAATCCTATTTTAGGTTCATACGAACTCGACAGAGGAGTAGATGGTGAAGTTACATTTTTAACACCTTTCGATAATATACCGCTATTTTCCACTGATAAGTATGGAAATAGGGGCGGCATTTATAGTTTAATAGCGTATACAGCGGCTTTATTAGCTGATAATGTGTGCAGTTTAAATTCGGCACAAATAAATGGTAGAGTTCAGGCTATCATAACTGCCGAAGATAGTTCAATTGCATCTACGGCAGAAGCTGTATTACGAGACTTATATGCTGGAAAACCGTATAAAGTTATAACTGAAGAATTGTATAAAAGAGTTCATGTAAATCCATTATCAGCTTCAGTTCAGGCGCATCAGTTAATAGAATTAATCGAAGTTCAGCAGTATATTAGAGCTATGTTCTGGAACTCAATCGGCATAGACTCTAATTATAATATGAAACGAGAGCGATTAATTTCTGCCGAAGTAGAAAGTAATTTTACAGCTCTTAAAGTTCCTATAAGCACAATGTTAAGCACTCTTAATAACGGATTTGAGAGAACTAACAAGTGTTTAGGAACAAATCTCAAGGCTCGTTTAAATCCTGAATATAAGGAAGTTAAACCAGTTGTAAAATTACAAAAAGGAGATGATAACAATGGCAACTCCTCAGATGGCAACACCTCAAATAATGCAACTTCCTAAACATTTTGAGAGAAGAACGGTAGTTGAATGGACAGAATTATGTCCAATATTTAATTCAATCTTCTCAACTGCATATATAGACCCAATTAAGCCGTTTTTAGGCACTGAAAATTTCGACTCGAAGTTATTCATGTATTTTCTGGCTAAACAATATAATAGAGTTGTAACTCCAGAAATGACATCTGATAACGATAGAAATGAAACAATTGTAAGCTACATTAAAGATTTAATTTCATTACGTTCATACGGTTTGAAATATAAATATGAAATGTTAGCTGAAACAATGCCTAATAATTTCGACGACTTTCTGGAAAACTATAATATGCACCGTGAATACAAGAAAACTAAAGAAGTTGAAGAGGGAACTGTAACGAATAGCGGTTCAGATACATCTTACAATAATGTAGATGTTAGAACTACTAACGAGTCTACTACTGGAGAAAGTGAGCGTCCTCGACTTAAAGACCAGTCAAGACGTTATACATATCCAGATGGCGAAACAGACCAGAGCAATAATTCAATGAAAACTAACTACGGCAGAATTATAACATCAGCTCCCGGAACTGAAACAGACAGTTTTTCTCAGGACGCTTCTGGATATTACGGTTCAGCTTCAAAGGCTAAAATTATAGCCAATGTAAGAGAACTGCTAAACATTGATATAATAGATATGTGGTTACATGATATCATACCATGTTTCTGTTTAAGCACATTCAGTCCAAAACCGCTTGATAGTTATTGGGCAGTTTTGTAAAATTACAACTATAAAGGAGAATGTAAAATGAGAGTAGCACAGATAGCAAGCGACTTAAACTACATCTTTTCGGAATTAGTAGGAACTTATAATCCCGAAACTGAAACTGGAATTCCTCTGTATAAGGAAGACCTTTCAAACTTCATTGATGTAGGAATGAAAATCACAAAGGACAGCACGTTTAATGAGCACGGTTTTGACCATTACGTCGGTAAACTTATCGACCGTATCGGCAAAACTATAATCGTTGATAAGAAATACGAGTCAGCGGCTCCTGACCTTGAAGTAGATGCTGTTGAGTGGGGAGCTATCATTCAGAAAGTTCGTATCGACGACATCGACTTTACAGAAAATCCCGCATGGGAGCTCACACCCGGAGAGTCATATGACTATTTCGATTTTAAGCCTGTTGGATATGACGCCACATACTTCTCCGGCAAAACCACATTCAACATGGAATGGTCATGGCTGAGAAAACAGCTTCAGGGTGTATTCACAAATCTTAGCGATTTCATGGCTCTGTATGCGGCTATTGAAAACAGAATTAAAACTAAACGTAAGATAGCAACAGACGGTATGAAAATGCGTCTGGTAAACGGCGGCTGTGGAGAGAATATAGCGGCAGGTAAAGCTGTTATTAATCTGCTTGAGGAGTATCAGAAAATAACAGGCGATACTACACTTTCAGCAGACCATGCGCTTTCATCAAAAGAATTCCTCAGAAGTGCTGTTGTAACACTGAAGAAGTATAAGAAGTTCATAAGAATGGCGTCAAAGCTGTTCAATCTTCAGGACGAGTTAAACTGGACTCAGGATAACCTTACTATGACAGCTATTATAGACTTTGAGGCGGCGTGCGAGTCATATCTCGAAGCAGATACATATCATAACGAATTTGTAAAGTTCGACGGTTATTCGTCAATCGCGGCATGGCAGGGAATTACAGAAGGTCTTGATTTCGACCTCAGAAGTTCAATCAATGTAGTAACACCTGAAAGTAAAAAGCACATCATGTATTCAGGAATTCTGTTTACTATGTTCGATAAATCTGGTAAGGTAGTATGGAATGAAGACCCTCAGTATGACGTAGCTCCGTTCAATCCCAAGGGCAAATTTACAAACTATTACTATTCATACGACTGCAACTATATGCTCGATACTGCGGAAAACTGTATTGTTTTCGTACTGTCTGACTATGCAATAGTTCACTCAGAACCTGCTGACTGGGGTACTGGTACATACTACACCCTTAACAGTGAAACTGGAGAGTATGACACTATTCCATCTTCAACTACATTTGAAGACGCTGGCGTTGTATACAGAAAAATTGCATAACAATAAAAAAATAGCTCCTAAATATTTTAGGAGCTATTTTTGTAATATTACAACAAAAGGAGCGATTTTATGGAAGTTTTATTTTACAACTGTACCGCAGATGTTCGTAGAGTAAATAAGCAACCGTATATGACTTATTTAACAACTAAAACAATTACTTCTATCGGAAATATGGATATTGTATATCCAGATTTTACAGTAGATTTTGTTGCTTCATATCCAATAGATATGAATTATTTACACATACCAGATTTACAGAGATATTACTTTATTAAAGGAATGGAAGAAATAGCAGGTCATGCTTTACATTTAACTTGTGAAGTAGATGTTGCAATGTCATTCCTTAATAATAAGTCTTTTCCTGTAACTGTTATCCGTAATGAAAATATAAAGAATAGTAATATAAAAGATACAGCATTACCAATAGACCCGCAATTTCACGAACCAGAAGTTATACCTATATCAACTTCACTATTTCAAAGACCGTCTGGAACAGTATTCGGCGGCTCACCTCAATGGTATGATGTAATAGAAATTCAATAGTTGTAAAATTACAACGAAAGGAGAATAATAATGTTACCAAATCCTCAATTTTATGGAAATGAAAATGAATGGTTAAAAGCAACGACAAAACCATACGCAGATGATGAAGCGGCTAATAAAATACCAAACTATCGCGATATTAACAGTGGTATTACAGCTGGAAAACTTACTGTTAATACACCATTAGACCTATCAATCTGCTACGCAGCTATTGCTGAGGATAGCCCAATTGCAAAGACTTATTGCATTAATGGTAGTAATTACAATGACCCTCTTTTTGAATATGAGGGCGATATAGATTTCTTCTGGGGCTATGTAGATACAACAGATGGAATAGCGCGTTCAGCAGGTAGCTATTCTATCAATATTAATGATTTATCAGATGAGTCAGAGACAGATAAATTATTCTTAGTGCCTGAGTCACAGAGTGCTTATCCGTCTAACAATGTTCATGGACATTTTACACCTTATGTTAAAATAATCCCAAGAAACTTTATATTATTAATTTATATTGAATGTGATACAACGTCATTTAGTGACCGCCGTCAAGTCGCATTAGATGACTATGTACAAGACTTATACGGTATTAATCCCACTAATCACCCCAACATAACAGCAATACACGTCGCACCATATGCCGGTAATACCATGACTGACTCAAGGTCAGGAATGGCTATCAACAATAATGGCGGTATGGCACTTGCATATAATACGCCGTATAATCTGCCACAATTAGAGGGTATTTACGATTATTGGGCTAATAGGGGTAATTTTAAAGGTAGTGTTAAAATATGGGGTAATACTAATACACTCTACTATAATAACACATATCAGTATATTAATGGTAAAGATGGTACATTTAACACCGCGAACGGCAAATTAACATATTACAAGCCATACGACGATGGCAAATGGATACTGCGTTGCGTTGCGTCCCTTGGATTATTTTTCGCTATAAAACGTACAACAGCGGCAAGCGGCGCTCTCGATGACCCTGATATGTATTGTGGCATTATTGACGATAACGGACTATGTCACGGTGAATATACTCGCGGAACTGATAATAGAAATCAACCGCAATATTCATGGACATCTACTAATGATAGTAAGTATGAGCCAACAGGAGACCCTAACAAATATTCAAAAGAAACACCATTACCAATATTAAGAGATTACGCTCCTACATATAGAACATATATTGATGACGCATTAATATCATCTCAAGGTGGATATCTTCTTAATCGAATAGTAGACGAAGTCGCAAACTTAGGAACTATGTCATGGGAAAGTTTCTTTATAGGTCAAGAACCACTATCAAATATAATTTCAGTTAAAAGAATATTTATGTCTCCACCACCTACTACACAAGATGTATTTCCAATACAAATGGGTAGTTATACATTTGAGCATGTTTCATCAAAAATGCTTGTAGGAGAATGGTCACGAGAATATCTGCCAACAGTTCCAATATGGAGACGTTATGAAAACTTTATGGATTATGAACCATATACCACTATATCTATCTACATTCCATATTGCGGAACTGTAAAATTACCATGTCAAGTATTCATGGGACATAATTGTAATATTACAATTAATCGAAATAATAGAACAGGTCTAATAGAAGCAGTCATTATGGTAGATAATATTGAATTCTGTTCATTAAAAGGCGACGCATCAATGAACATGGCAGTTTCAGGACTTGCTATGGCAGAATATATCACTAAGCAAAAAGAAATTCAAATTCAAAAAGACAATCTATTCTTTAGCTCATTTAATTCATTAATGGGATACGCGGCAGGTGCGACTATATCAGCGTCGATGGAAAATATCGGCGGCGTTGTAACTCAAGGAACTATGGCTGCTAATTCAATTATATCATATTTGTATCAATCTGAAGTTCTTACATATCAATTAGACCATATGGCACCAGAACAGCTATTAATTCAGAAAGCAGACTCGTCAGTAGCGGCTTTAAACGTATTAACACCATTTATATTCATAGAAAGACCAGTATTTGAAGATGGTTTTGACGACACAGCTAAGGAAAAATATTCAAAAACAGTAGGTCATGCTTGTTATAGAGTCGGAAATCTATCGGATTTCCACGGTCTTACAGTATGTGGTTCTGTAACGCTTGACGGAATATCATGCACATTAGACGAAAAATTAAAGATTATATCGCTTTTAAAAGGTGGTGTTATTCTTGACTGATTATGAAAATTTAACAAGAAAAGAATTAGAACAAATGGTAAAAAACGCTACTAAAATAGCAAACAAAAAACTAAAGCAAATCAAATCAGCAGGTCTTATACCATATAATCAATCTTTCACAAAGAAATATAATATATATCTAAATAATAAAGTAAATCCGTCAGTTGCAACTCAAAAAGGATACTTTAAAACAGGAGTATCAAAATTCAATAAGAAAGAACTTGCAAGGCGTTATGACATAATGAATGAATTTATTAATAATCATTATGCTTCAGCAGAATACACTCGAGAACATATAGACGAGTTAAAAACTAAATGGGGTCTCAAATCAGACCAATCTGTATTATCAATTTTCGATTTATACAGAGAGTATGGATACGATAATTATAAAGACTCCGACACTATTTTAACTTCTATGAGTAAAATTTTAGGAGATGCTGAAGATGATTTAGACATTGAAAATGCTGGTGAATATCTTGAAGAATTATTACAAGATATTCAAGACGAACTAATACCAGAAAGCAAAGGAGAAGCTATAACAGAAGATGATTATATTTCAGCTTTAAGAGCAAAAGCAAATATACTTAAATAGTTGTAAATTTACAACCGAAAAGAGTGGTGAGTTATGATACATTTTAAACAATTTAACTGGGACAGTTTTCAACTTACTTCAATAGTAAAAAGTAAAGGCGTACGGTATTATAACTATCCCTTTTCTTTCGATATTGAAACTACTTCATTTCTTCAAAATGGAGAAAAAAGAAGCTGTATGTATATTTGGATGATGTCTCTTAACGGAATTACTGTATACGGGCGAACATGGTCAGAATTTGAGTGGTTTTTAGAAGAAATTAAAATTCATTTGAATTTAGACGAATATAATAGAATTATTATATATGTCCACAATTTATCATATGAATTTCAATTTTTAATAGGGCACGTTGATTTTACAAATGTATTCGCCCGTAAAAAACGACACCCAATAAAAGCGATTGCTAACGAGTGTTTTGAATTTAAATGTTCATATTTTCTCAGTGGTCTGTCATTAGATAAAACAGCTGAAAATTTAACAACGGTTAAAATAGAAAAACTTAAAGGATATGATTATAGAAAAATACGTCATTATTTAACTCCACTAACCGAAAAAGAATTAGAATACTGCGAACACGATGTTAAAATTTTACATTATTATATTTTAGAAGAAATTCAGAAAAATAATGGAAAAATAACAGAAATACCATTAACTAAAACAGGATATGTAAGAAGATATTGTAGAGAATATATAAAACAACATACAAACTATAAATATTATCGTAATCATATAACTAACGAAGCTCCGTTTGACCCTGACTTATTTATACTATTAAATAAAGCTTTTGCAGGCGGATATACTCATGCTAATTATGAATATCTTTTCATGAAGAACAAAGATGTACATTCAATAGATTTAACAAGTAGCTACCCATGCCAAATGATACAACACAAATATCCAAGAGGTCATTTTCATAATTGTAATATTACATCTAAACAACAGTTTTTAAAATACATCTCAACATTTGCGTGCATATTTGAAATCAGAATAACTAAAGTAAAATCTAAAACACCACATCATATATGGTCTTCATCAAAATGTGATTACGGAACTCACGACACAAAGAAAGAAAAATTTAATGCAATAATTGATAACGGAAGATTAGTAAGTTCTGACGAAATATACACAAGAATGACAGATGTAGATTTTAAAATTTTCGATATGTATTATACATACGAAGATATATACATTAATAATTTTTGGTATACTACATATGATTATTTACCAAAAGAAATAATAGAATGTATATTAAAATTTTATTCAGATAAAACTACATTAAAAGATGTGTTAGATAAAGTTGCAGAGTATTTAGTTTCAAAAGGAATGGTAAACGGTATCTATGGAATGTGTGTAACAAATCCAGTTAATGATGAAATAGTATTTAATGAAGAAGAATGGAGTAAAGAGCGTCCCGAAATAGGAATAGCTCTTAATAAATCTTATAACTCTGTCAATCAATTTCTTTGCTATCAATGGGGAGTGTGGGTAACAGCATGGGCAAGATACGAACTGCTTTCTACTCTACGTGAAATAAATGAAGATGCTATATATTGTGACACTGATAGTATAAAATTTGTAAATTTACAAAAATATGAACCGTTGATAAAACATTACAATGAAAATGTAAAAAACAATTTAATTAAAACTTGTGAACACTATAATATAGACACTTCTTTATTACACCCAAAAGATATTAAAGGAAACGAGCATTGGCTTGGAGTGTGGACTTATGAGGGTAAATACGAAATATTTAAAACCATCGGAGCAAAAAGATATATGTATAGTAAATACTATAAAAAGAAAAACCGAATTGAAACACATATTACAGTATCAGGACTATCAAATGTTTATCTACATCCAGACGATTATACTCCAGATACAGAACAATCTGAAAAGATGACGCCAACTCAATATATATTAGAACACGGTGGTTTTGATTTCTTCACAAATGAAATGGAAATTCCAGCTTCATATTCAAAACGTTTAACACACACATACATAGATAACGCTCCATACCGTTGCGAATTAGAAGATTATAACCATGTTAAAGCGGTAGTATCTGAATATCGTTATATACATCTCGAGCCATCATCATTCTCAATGAAACTATCTGATGAATTTATAGAATATCTATTGGGAGTTGATGATGAAGAAACTTTCGGAGACAGAAGCACACGACCTGAACTTCAAGTTGTAAGATTACAACGGGAAGTAAAACTAAAAAATAAGAAAAGAAAGAGGAAGAATTTATGAGTAAATATTATTCAAGTAAAAAAATAAGAAAATTAGGAGCGATTTATAATTTAATTATAGGTCCTCGTTCAAATGGTAAAACATACGACTGGAAAGAAAACGCGCTTAATGATAAAGCAAAGCATAACAGCAGATGTGCATATATAAGAAGATATGACACTGAAATTGCACCAAAAAATTTAGCAAGCCTTTTTGATAGTAATGACATTGAAAAAATCTTTAACGGAAAATGGAACGCAGTAGACTATAAAAAACATCAATTCACTTTATGTATTAAAGTTGATGGTGAAATAGTTGCAAGAGACGACGAACCGTTTTGCGATGTTTATGCTTTAAATACTTGGGAAGCTTCAAAAGGAGCTGATAGAGGTGCCGTATCATCAATTTGTTTCGATGAGTTTATGACTCGTAGGGCATATTTATCTGACGAATTTGTAATATTCCAAAATATGCTATCTTCAATAATAAGAGATAGAGAAGATGTTACAATATTTATGTTAGCAAATACAGTAAATAAATACTGTCCATATTTTAAAGAAATGGGACTGCATAATGTAGAAAATATGCAACCCGGAGACATTGAATTGTATACATTTGGAGACTCTGGACTATCAGTAGCAGTTGAAATGTGTAGCGAGTCAAAAAACATACAGCAAGTAAAGAAATTCTATGCATTTGATAATCCGCAACTTGAAATGATTACAAAAGGAACATGGGAAGTTGCGTTATATCCTCATTCTCCATGTGAATTTACAAAAAAAGATGTGCTAAAAAGATTTTATATATTATTCAATGATAAAATAATAGCAGGAGATATAGTAAAAACAGATGAAAAATTCTTCATATTCTATCACCCTCACACTCGTAGAAAACCAACAAATGAAACATGGAATGAACATCTGAAAAATGAAATACTATATTTAGAGCAAAATGACGGATATTTTCTTCATCAAAAATATTTAGGAGACGCGCCGACAGAATATCATAAATTAATCGCTACAATGATAAGAATGGAAAGAGAATTTTATTCTGATAATCAAATTGGAGAAATAATTAGAAACTGGAAACAAAACTCATTAAAGAGGTGATAAGAATGATTTGTGAACGATTTTGCAACTATCATTGCAGTTACGATTGTCCAAATATTAAATGTGACGAAATAGAAGAACGATACGATATACCTTGTACTGATGCGGGATTGGAACGTGTAAAATGTAAGCAATGTACATATAATAAAGACAAATGCTGTGATGATTGCTATTTACAAAATTCAATATATTGTAAAAAAGAGGTGATTATATGTGGTCATATCCAGATATAGAAAAATATATATTAATGCAAATGTTTAATTGTATTTGCCCACCGTATATCACAGATAGTGAATATCTATGTCCGTTCTGTTTTACATTTACAGTTCATAACATATGTTTACAAAATATTGATAATTATTAAGAGGTTGATTTAATCAACCTCTTTTTTTGTAATTTTACAACTACTAAAATATTACATCATTCATAGTTTAAACTGCAATTTTGAACATGATTTAAGTTAAAATATATAACTATATAGTATATACAAATTGCACAAAAATCCTTTGTTTTGTTGAAAACTTTTGTACAAAATACACGAATGGGTATGGG
>AUXO013781930.1_pt1 | contig 13516 bp, 18 predicted proteins | sample 768731 | NCBI WGS metagenome assembly AUXO01 (sample SAMN02715735, study PRJNA202380) | gut metagenome | biome: sheep rumen | host: Ovis aries | place: New Zealand: Palmerston North
TTAGTATCAGGTTTTTTCTTTGTAGCCATTTAAAAACCTCCTCAGATATACTTCTATATCTATAATATATGATCTAACTTTTTATTAATATATTAAAATCTTTATAGGAGTTGATATAGAGGTGAAAGTTAAAGACACAACAACTGTTGAGCTTCTCATATCAGTTGGTAAAGTAGGAAATGATCCTAACTACAATAAGTTTTCATATAAAACTAATCTTAAGCTAGAAGATGGAACTAATGCTGTCTTTCCATTATACAATGTAATCTGGGATTATCAAGAAGACATGATGAAAGATGCTTATACTACCAGATTGACAGATAATGAATTCCAAAGATATAAGTATAAACCTAAGCTATTAGCAGCTGATCTATATGGTAATCCTGAAGTTTATTATATCATTCTAATCCTGAATGATATGATGGAAGAAGGAGAATTTGATAGTAGAATCATTAAGCTTCTATCTAGAAGTGATATGCAGAAGTATCTCACTTCTATTTATAATAGTGAATACATGAATCTATCTAAGTATGGCACTATAAAATAAAAAATAAGAGGTAGTCTAAATAGGCTACCTCTTTATATTATATTTAAAACTTATATTCTATAGTTTCTTCTACAGCATTTTCAAGTAATTCGTATTCTATACCAAGAAATTCTAATAAACTAGCAATGTCACCGACCCACCATTCAAGTCCATGACATGTATCCATACTTGTGATAACACCAGTTGATTCTTTGAAACTTGTTCCATCTTCTTTTATGATATCAATACGTTCATAATCATCAACATTCTCTTCATCTTTATCTTTTACTATAACAGTAGTATTTTTAAGAATAACTTTCATTACTCTTTTTCCTCTTCTTCTTTGTACTTCTTCAATTCATTGAAGATAATATCAACTCTATCCTGAACAGAGAAGAACATCATTACATCATTGCAGATATCAAGCCAGAAGTCATCTCTTACACCAAGATAAGGCTTTTTACTTCCAATACTACGAGCATATTTTACAGCATCAGCATAACGCTCTTTATTTTCTTCAATATAAAACTTATAGCATCTCTCATGGAGGGAGATTCTCTCCTTAAGACGATAACTACAAATCTCTTTAGGATTATTACCATCAATATACTTACGTACTTCTTTAATATAAGCATCAATATTAAACTGACGTTCAGGTCTACGAATTAGTCTATTTACATAATCAAATCCTTTTACATTAGCTGCATCTTCAGGACTATAATGATCAATATAGATAAAATGAAGAGGAACACCATTGAGATTCTTAATATTAGACTCAAAATGTTTCAACCTATCTTCTCTATAAGCTCTTACGATACGTCCAAATGATCTATTAACAGCTCCAAATTCAAATTCAGCAGAGCCCATATAATCAAAATCAATAACACCTCTAAAAGGTCTTTCAGATTCTCTCTTAGAAGGATCTAAGAATGTACCCCTTTGGATGAGGTATAGTTTATAAATAATCACGTCATCATTCATTGTTCTATATCCCCTTTTATATCAGTAATAAATTTTTGGATTTTATCCATATATGATAAATATTCACTATAAAGTTTATTAAATTCTGCTTTAAGATGATCATACTCACCTTTGAGCACATCATAATCAACGGTCTTTTGCCCAATGATTATTCTTTTTTCTGCACAAACTTTATTATATCTATATTGAAGTTCATCATAATCAGAACTCAATTTATGATATCTACTACAAAGATCTTTCATAGAAGATTGTAATTCAATATTACTCTTCTCAGACCTATGAAGTCTCTCATTTTCTACTTTAAGATGATCATACTCACTTTTGAGTGCATTATAATCAATAGCCTTTTGCCCAAAATTCTGACCCATTTCAAATGCATATTTTGCATCTTTCTCTTTAGTTTCCTCATAGGTCTTCTTGAGACCATCATACTGCTTCTGAAGCGTATCATATTCCTTCTTAAGTGCACTAAGTTGCATCTTAAGAGCTCCAATTTCATTACTAAGAAATTCAATTATCTCATCTTGATTTTTAATCACTTCATCTTTATTATATTTTTCCGCTTTAGCAATATCAGGATATTGCTCTTCTTCATCTTGAATTTTAACCCTTACTTTAACCTTCAAGAATATAATCCCCTTTCTGTGATATTCTATTATTATAATATATAATTATCTATTTATTTTAAATCTAAATGATAGAGCAGCGCCATAGGCCAAGTATGTACCAGAAGCATTAGTGTCAGCAGAAATATAGAAGGCGCCGCAATAGACACCAGAGTAAGAAGTACAACCACGAAGAGAATAATATGAAGAACAATAGAGCAGCGCCAACTCCCCAATAACTATAACCAGCAATATTAGAACAGAAGAAAAAGAAAATACCACAATATTCATTATTATTTGAACTTCCACCACGACGAGTATAATATGAAGCAATAAGTTTAAATGATAGAGCAGCGCCAAAGACCCAGGAATTAATACTAGCACTACCGTTGATACCAATATAGAATGCTCCGCTTTTAGAACCATCAAGAGGAAAACCACCACGAGTAGTATAATGTGTACTAGTTTTAAATGATAGAGCAGCACCCTCAAACCAATAAGCATTAAAAGCATCGTATCTAATAAAAGCATAAAATGCACCACATGATAACCCATCACCTGGATAGCCACTACGAAAAGCATAATAATATGAAGCTAATCATAATAGAGAAGCGCCAAATACCCTATCTGTAGTAGAAGGTTCATGATTACAACTAACATAGAAAGTCCCACAAATGGAACCATTATCAGAAAATCCTCCACGACGAGCATAATATGAAGCATATCTATAGAGCAGCGCCAACAGACCAATGACCATAATCATATGGATTAACAATAAAAACAAAGAATGGACCACTACGTTCACCAATATGAGATGCTCCACCACGAAAAGTATAATGTGTACCAAAGAATAAATAATAGAGCAGCGCCATAACTCCAGTTTGATATAGAATCTAGAATTCCAATATAAAAATTAAATTTTCCACAGTAAATACCACTATTAGATCTGCCACCACGTTGAGCATAATATGAAGTATAAATGATAGAGCAGCGCCACCATACCAGCCAGTAGAAGATGCAGTATAGCGAGCAAGAACAGAGAATGTGCCACAAATGATACCATCACTAGAATAACAACCACGAATAGTATAATATGAAGTCATATAATAGAGCAGCACCAACAACCCAATAAGAATGAGAAGCTGTATGATCAGCATTAATACAAAATATTCCACAATAGAAACTAAGACTAGAAAGACCTCCACGACGGGAATAATATGAAGCAATCTAGAGCAGCGCCATCAGTCCAGTAAGCAAGAGAAATAGATCCATTAGCAGAAACAAATAATAAACCACAACGAAAACCATCATTACAATGACCACCACGAATAGGATAATATAAAGCACATTTATAGAGCAGCACCATAATACCATTTATTATCAGAAAATGTAGAACCACAACTAGTATAAAATACACCACAATCATTACCAAGTACAGATACTCCACCACGATGAGTATAATATGAAGTATAAAAAATAAGGTAAGCTATTGATTAGCTTACCTTATATATTTTTAGATTAGTGGATCAATTAGATCTATATATTCCTCTTCAATCAGAGGATTTATTAATTCTACATTATTAAACCATGGAGAACTATGAGCTATATTATCCTCTAGAAGATTTCCAATATCTACAGAACTGCTACTACCAGAGAATTGTGATTTCATAAATATATTCTCTTCACTATCTTGTTTCATTCCACTACCAATCTCATTGATCTTATTGGAATGATAAGAAGATTGAGCAGATGCTGTTTGGAATGTGAGACCTTCCATAAGAGTCTTCTTAAAAGTTGGAACAGCTAGTCCATAATCTTCTTCCAGAGCTATCTCATTATTTTCTTTAAATGGTAAATAAATATAATCTAATTTACTAGTTTCATATCTTGCTTTTATCTTTTGTACACCTAAAAACTTCTTATTTTCTTTAGTAAACTCTGGTGCTATAATATAAGCACCATCTAGGTTATTCAATATCAGCATTGATTCTGATATATTGCTTCTTCCTATAGTTCTTACTAGATCTACTTTATTTTTAGATCTTCCTTCATCTATATGCTTACTTGCATCTCTGTTCAACTGAGAAGCAGTTACAACAGGAATATCTTTTACGCTTGCAAATACTTTAAATTCATCAGTCACATTACCATACTCTATACGAGTATCTTGTGAATGATCTATAGATCTTATTCTACCTATATAATCCTGTATCATACAAATTACTTCATATCCCTGATCTTCTAGATCTTCAGATATAGTATATAAATAACTTGTATCTACAGAGAATGATGGTTGATATTTTATATAAATATCTATAGGAGAATCATCTGCTATATATAATTCTCCCTGGCCTCTAAATATATCTATAATCTCATTAGGAGAATGTCTTTTAAAACTATCTCCAGCTGCTACTATATTAAAGAGTCTATTAACAGTCTCTTTAATCTTATTTTCCATAGTTAATAGAACTATACAAGGTCTCTTAGTAGGATCTTTAGTTCTATATCTCTTATTATACTTCTTAATCTGATATGCTAGATTAAGAAGTATAGTAGACTTACCTTCACCTGGTAGACCAAAGAATGCATATACTCTACCAGCTTCTAATCCTCCACCTAATAACTCATTAAGCCCTTGCATACCTGTCATTATTAAGTTTCTAGGACTAGTAAGAGATCTATGAATATCATATATAGAATTCTCAAATGCTCCAGCTCTTAGAGAAAACTCAGATTCTTCTAAATCTTCTGTTCTGGATTTTCTGAATTCATTCTGTACTCTTTTATTTATATCCTCAAATTCTCCTAAGATCTTAGATTTAGATCCATAGTCAGAATTTAAAAACTTGCCACAAGTATTATACATAGCTTTCGCTAATCTTGTCATTGTCTTGAACTTAAGAGCTTCAGATATCATATTATTTAACCACATGATATCAGCATCTGGTAGTTCTTGATAGTTATTTAGATCTATTACACTAGTATCAAATATACCACCATTAATATGCTTAATGATAGTATATGGATCTGTTAAGTTATAATCTAATCTAGCTTCTAGACCTTTCTTAATGAAGTCTACTCTAGATTGTTTATCAATATCATTATTATATACAGAAGGATCTATTCCATATATAAAGTTTCTCATATTAATCAATTGACCTCTTCTAACTGTTAAGTTCTTAGATGTTATATATCTACACATCATATTCAATAATTGAATATCTAGAGATATCTCATCTAGCTTATCTTGTTTATTTATTAATGGTTGAGAATACTTACTCTGTCTCTCATAATCCATATATTATATTCACCACCTATAAGCCATGCTTCATCTTACTCTGTATTTAAATGTTCGATGGTGGATATTTACTTATTACTTCCTAAAAAGAGAGTCTATCCACTCTTTTTCATCTTGTCTCTTTATTGCGTAAGAGCCATGACCATTGGATAAAGATGTTCCATATGGTTTACGAGCTCTAAGATCTCTAACTTCTCCATCTGTAGAATAATAGAAACTATCTACTGTATATTTATGAATAATATTACGGATTATTTCTTCATAATTATCTCCAGTATAATCATCCATAACATCTATATCAGCAAAATAGGTATCTACAGGATAGGGATTCTTTCTAAACTCTTTGATCTCTGTATAAGATTCTTCTATAGTATCATATTCTACAGAAGATTTACCGTTCTCTATACAGTGATCCAAATACTTCTGCATGAGTTCAGAGAAGAGAGCTCTGTATTTATTATTATATAGCTTAAGAGGAATGTAATTTATAGTCTTATTGATCATCCCAACAGCTACAAGCTTACCTTCCTTCTTAAATAAAAGAGTATAATACATACTGCTTGGATATTTAGGATCAGTTTCAATCTTAATATACTCAGCCACTATAATCTTATCCCCCTATATTAGATTTTACCAGCTAAGACTTTCTTTAATTTATCAACTGTAATAAAGTCTTCACCTTTATTATAATTTATAAACATAACAAATTTTGTATATTCGTCTATAGCAGGATCTAGAAGGAATCCCATATTAGAATATTTATCATTAATATCTTCTGTCATATTAATAACTTCTCTATTTCTCTTATCATAAACATTATCTTTAAAAGAGAAGTATTTATTATTCTTATAATAATCTCTGACTACTAACTCAGTCTCAGGAGGTATACCTGAGAATACTATTCTTATATAATCTACTCCATTAGTTTTAAGATTATTAAGATAAGTAATAATCTCATTAGGATCTCTATGCTTAAGATAGTTGATCTCTATAGTAGAATAAAGAAAAGACTTTATAGGTTCAAAATGTACATAATGAGAATGGTTATCAAGATTATGAAATAGTATCATAAATCCTTTTTCTTCTTCTTCACCATGTTGAAACCTTATAGGATTAGAAGTATAGTACATATATTTCTCTAGGCACATAGCTTTATGCACATGCCCAGCTATAATAGGTCCATTACAATTAGTAAAATGATCAAGACAGAATACAGGAGTCTTGGGACTATCTAAAGTAGGGATATCTGCTCCATATATAGATCCTTTAATGGTTCCATGTATATATGCTTCATCATATTCACCACTATGATACAATAAATGAGAATAATAACTAGCAGGTCTACCATGTTCTTCAGGTATACAGAGTATCTTAGCTCCATTTACATGAATAAACTGAGCAGACTCTATAATACGAATATCAACGGATGGATCTAGTTGATAATGATAGAATAGAGATAATTGATCAGCATCATGACTAGGAGTTCCAGCTATAATAATAAGAGTAGCATTTTTTAATCTACACAGATTGACACATTGTTCTAAGAACATCAATCCATACTGAATTGTGTCAGAAGAAGATGGAAATTTCTTATGAAAGAAATCTCCATCTATAGATAGTATATCGAAGTTTATATTGACTATTCTATTTATAAACTGATTGATCAGAATATCATATTCTTCTAGTGCAGTACATGCAGGTAAACCAAAATGAATATCAGCTATATGAACAGAGGTTAGTATACCTCTACTATATATAAAAGGAGAAGTATCTCCTTCAGGCTTTAACGGGTCAATAAGTTTTTCAATATCCATTTTAACACACACCTATCATAATCACCAATGCATTTTATATTCTTCTTCTATACAGTATGTATTATTCTTCTTATAATATCTATATACTAAAGGAATAAACTTATCCCATATAATAGATATGATATTATCGAGAAGAATATCATCATATTCTGTTCTATAAGAAGCCCATTGTCCATTCTTAAACTCTAGTTCTGCAACTTTAGAGTTAGATTCTACTTTCTTCATAGAGATAATAATATGCTGATCTTTCTCATCAAGAGTACAGTTGATCTCCATATTATGATCTTTATCTATGATATTAAATCTAGTCTTACCAACACCAAACTCTCCATCAGACCAGAATCCTGATTCTCTAGTGTTGTTATAGAAGTAAGTGTATTCTATAATATTAAGAAAGTCAGAGATATCCCATAGATCTTGAAACCCAGGAGAACTGTGTTTTAGTTGATCCATAGTATCAGAGAAGCTATAGTAATGCTTCTTTGCTTGTTTTCTGTTCTTCTCATCAATATTTCTAGCGTCCCAAATCCATTTAATGAATCTATTCATCTATTCCTCTCCATATAAAACGTAATAGTTTACTCTTACTATATACTATAATGAATCTCTTAGTCTCATCTATATAATATTTAAAGAAGATTTTTATTACTCTATGAATTTTATCATTAGCAGACAAGAAGTATTCTGCTGATTTTGTATATAGATTATCCTTATGAGGATCTAGTTCTAGAGAGTTAATAAATGTCTTACTCTCATGAATCTCTTTATTAGGATATATCTTAGTATATTCAAATCTAATCTCTCCAGGAGATGTATTTGGATATATAGAGTATTCATATAAGATATCTGGTTCTTCACTATTTGATTTAATCAAATAAGATATCTTAAAGAAATCGAGTTTTCTATTTTCATATTTAAATAATTGATCATAGAATAGTATATGATCTTTAGACATCTTTTGTTCTATGAAAATACCATCAGGGATTAGCATAATAAAATTAATAAAGTTGTACAAGAACTGATAAGTTACTGGTTCTTGATTCTTTATAATACTATTATCAATAAACTTCTTATGCTTATGATAATTATAAAGAGTTCTAATAATAGATTTATGAGTAGTATGAGTAGATGCTACTATAGAAGCTTTTTGCTCTAATATAGTCTTAAATAAGTCTATAGACATCATTAATTAATCCCCTCTCATTTGAATAAGCGATTAAACCATCCTTCTGTATATAGAATATTATAGTAGCAATATGTCATTGCTAAAAAGGTTCTATAACAGTTCTCTATAAAGATATAATGATCATTATTAGTGAAGTCTAATACATACTCTTCATATGCTGATTGTTTCTTATCTAGATGAAGTATCAGTACTCCATCTACAACCATTCCATAGAGCTCGAATAATAGAGCTCTATATGCAGATAGTTGTAAGAAGTGATTAATCCTTACTTTATTGCTGGTCTTATAGTCTACTATAAAAATTCTATCATTGATAGAAATAAGCAGATCACAAGTACCACCAAAGACAGATCCAATAAGAGGTTCTTCTATCTTTAGTATTTCTACCTTATTCTTAGCTCTTAGTCTTCTATACCATTTAGTAAATCCTCCCAGTATAATATTACCAGGAGCTTCTAGACCTGTTTTGAGAAACATCTCTATTGCTTCATGTGTATTGGTTCCAATTGTAGCAGCTTTATCCAATTCATCCTTATATCTTAGTCTTCTGAATCCTAAGCTATTTGCCCAATTAATAATACCTTCTTGATCAGAACAATAACTGATTATATCAGTTACTCTAGGGACATATATACCGTCTTTGTTTAAATAATATGCTTTACCGTCTATATTATTCATACTAAAGTCTATTGCTTTAATAGCTCTAGTAATATCCTCTTTATCTACCATTTCCATATAGATAAATCCTTTCTGTTATAAGATTTATTATTATTCATACGTTGATGATATATTATTTAACCAATTTTAGGATTATATAAGAGAGTAGTCTGTAATATGACTACTCTCTATTATTTTATTTATTTTTTACCAAGAGTTCACTGAATGATTTGATAGACATAATACCCATAGTCTCTATATCATTTTTAGTATAATCACTAGTAGAAGATTTGATAGCACATGCTCTCATCTTAAGATCTATAGCAGCTATTAGCATAGCTTTGTGATCATCTATAACCATACAGTTATTGTATGGTATATTAAGATTATCAGCTATATACTTAAGCTTATCTTTATAAGATTCTTTTTCAGCATTATCTGCTATGATCTCATAATAGTCATTATACCATCCAACATATTTAAAGTTCTCCTCATTATTAAATACTTTCTTTAGATTATCTAAGCTATTAGTTGTACAAATAGCTTGCTTAATAAAGATATCTCTAAGATACTGACTATACTGCATGAAGCAGCTATCTATCTTAGTAGAATCATTATAAGTTTTATTATAGTAAGAGTTTAAAATATCTTGAAATTCTTCTTCTGTGTACGGAAGCTTATACTTGTTTCTTAATATATAGCATAACTGTTGTCTATTACAATCAGAGAAACAGTTTGCAGGTATCTTTGCTTTACTTTGAGACTGGAAAATATCTAATAAGAAATTCTTAAATAATTTAGTAGTGTCAACCATAACACCATCAAATCCAAATATAATTAACTCTACAGGGATTATATAGTTTAAAATATTCAAGATATATTATCCTCCATTTGATTAAATTATTATAATGTAGAATAATTATTATAGCTATAGGAAACTTAAGATATTTGCTTCATATTATCCTCTTCGTGGTGGTTTTTCTAGAAATGAAATTTATTGTGGTATATTTTTTACTGCTTCTGATACAGCTTCTGCTACTTCTCATTGGGGTTTTGGCGCTGCTTATTTATCATTACTTCATATTATATTTTTCGTGGTGGCTCTTCTGTTAATAGTGATCTTTGTGGTATACTTTTTCTTTATACTGGTAATATTGCTTTTAATACCGGATGGAATATTGGCGCCGTTCTATTTTTACTTCATATTATCCTATTCGTGGTGGTTATTCTACCGATGGTATTATTTGTGGAGCTTTCTGTATTTTTGCTGGCAATAGTTTCTCTAATACATGGTGGCTCTATGGTGCTGCTCTATCATTGCTTCATATTATCCTATTCGTGGTGGTAGTTCTCTCGATGATACCTTTTGTGGTGTATTCTATATTCATGTTCGCCGTGCTACTTCTTATGCTAACTGGGCCATTAGCGCTGCTCTATATTATTGCTTCATATTATGCTCTTCGTGGCGATTCATGCTATAATAGTGGACTATATTGTGGATGCTTTATGGTACATATTGGTCTAAATTATGATCATGGATCTTGGGTACATGGCGCTGCTCTAGATTGCTTCATATTATGCTCTTCGTGCTGACAGTGCTGATGGTGATTTTCGTTGTGGAATTTATATGATATATCTTGCTGTAAATGGTCTTAATAAAGGTTGGGGTACTGGAGCTGCTCTATTGTGCTTCATATTATGCTCAACGTTGTGGTCGTTCATCTTTTGGTAATGGGTGTGGTATATTTTATATAGATTTACGTACATTAAATTCTAATGCGGGTTGGATCTGTGGTGCTGCTCTATCATTTATACTTCATATTATACTTATCGTGGTGGTGGTTCTAGCACTGGTGCCTATTGTGGCGTGTTCTCTGTTAATGGGAGTGCTGCTTTTTCTAGTGCTCGCTGGTTTATTGGCGCTGCTCTATATTATTGCTTCATATTATCCTCGTCGTGGAGGAACTTCTGGTGATGGTGTTTTTTGTGGAATATATTATACTGATTATAGTGGTAGTGATTCTATTATTCGTTGGTTTATTGGCGCTGCTCTTTCCTAGTATCTTCATATTATTATGCTCGTCGTGGAGGTGTTTCTGCACTTAGCTACAGTTGTGGATTATTTTCTATTCTTCTTAGTTCTAGTTATTCTTCTAATTATTGGGATATTGGTGCTGCTCTATTATAATGCTTCATATTATTATCTATATCGTGGTGGTGGATCTGCAGGTGGTGTCACTTGTGGCGTCTTCTTTGCTGATGCTCGATATACTACTTCTGCTGCTAGTTGGTACGCTGGCGCTGCTCTATCATTTATATATCTTAACAAAATATTATTAGTAGATTCTATATATTCTTTTATATTAGTCTAAAGAGAGGTAATAATTATGAAAACTATTATCTTTATTAGATTTATTGGTATCTACTAATTTAAGAAAGGTTGTGATAGATATGAAAGAAATAAATTGTTTTATTAAAACTTTTTATAAGAGTCTATTTATCACAGCCACTAGCGTATCCCAACAACGTGATCTTATATTCTCTAGGTATTGTAGTTGTTTGAAAAATTGTCTCCTATATTGCTATCTTGAAATTATTGAAGGTAGCCTTTCAAGTCTAGTCAGAAGACATCTTGATAGAGTTGTAGTGTCGCCAATTTCTATTAAGACTTACTCATTCACCGAGATTTAGTGTGATGAGTAATATGACTTGTGGGTTTTTCAGGGAGGTTACTTACTCTTCGTGGTGGTAATTCTAGCAATGGCGCCAATTGTGGAGTTTTCTATGTTAATCTCAGAAATGATGCTGGTAATACCGGATGGAACAATGGCGCTGCTCTGTTTTCATATATAGTATATAATTTAATCGTATACTTGTTTTCATATGTAGTATATAGTTTAATCGTATATTTTCATATATAGTATATGATTAATTGTATACTAGAATGACACTAATTTAATTCCTTGATCAATCCATAGCCCTTGCTAAAAATTATCTCGTAGGAGCCGTCTGTGAGTAGTTAATTGAAAATGGACGAGAGAATATGAAAAAATCTATTCTCTAGTGAATCAGACAATTATGATACTATTATAGATTTATTTTTAATATAAATGAGAAAGGAGGTTAGAATAGGATTATGAAATCTTATAATCATTTATATGAACAGTATATATCTGAAGAGAACTGTAAGCTAGCTCTTTGGAATGGTACTAAAAATAAGTCTACTAGGAGAAAGAAATATAGAGCAAGAAAGCTTAGAAGAAATAAGAATATAGAAATTCCAAAAATCTTAAAGTATGCTAAGTATGAGAATTTCCATAATTATCATCATAAACCAGTACAGATTTATGACGGTATTAGAAGAAAAGTAAGAGAGATTATTGTTCCTAACGATCATGAACAAGTTGTTCACCATATGATCGTAAATGTTTTAAAGCCTATTCTACTTCCTAAGTTTTATGAGCATAGTTATGGGAGTATACCTGGTAGAGGTTCTCATAAAGCTAAGAAAGCTATAAAGAAGTGGATTAAACATGATCCTAAAAACATAAAGTATTGTCTTAAGATGGATATTAAGAAATACTTTAATAACGTAAATCATGATATACTCAAACAGATGTTTAGAAAGCTTATTCATGATAAAAAGTTCTTGAGTATAGTCTTCAGGATAATAGATGTAATTCCTGGTAATAAAGGTATACCTCTAGGATTCTATACTAGTCAATGGATAGCAAATATGTATTTGACTGGGTTAGATCATTATATTAAAGAGGTATTAAAAGTCAAGCATTATGTAAGATATATGGATGATATGGTTATCTTTGGTTCTAATAAGAAATATCTACATAGAGTCAGAGAAGCTATATCTAGATATCTTAATACAGAACTTGATCTTGAACTCAAAGAAAACTGGCAGGTTTTCAGATTTGATTATATTGATCCAAGATCTACAATCAAATTGAGATTTGACAATGTAATCACAGCTGAAGAATGCTATGATATAATGATGGATTATGTTAAGAAAGGCCCTAAAAAGGATAAACATTTAGGAAGAGATCTCGACTTTATGGGATTCAGGTTCTTCAGAGATCGCGTAATTTTAAGAAAATCTATTATGTTGAAGAGTACGCGCAAGGCCAAGCGTATTGGTAAAAAGAGAAAGCCTACTATATATGATTGTAGACAAATACTATCTTATCTTGGGTGGATCAAGGCCACTGATGTATATGATATGTACAAGAAGTACATTAAACCTTACATAAACTTCAGAAAATGTAAGAGATATGTCAGCAAATGTGATAAACTCAAGAGTAAGATACAAAAATTAAATCAGATGTTATATAATAGCTTCTTTCCACCTGATATTGATGAGATCTATCAGGTTATTCATCCAGAAGCTATATATGCTGCTTAAATTATTAATATAATAAGATTTATATAGAATCTGCTA
>AUXO018717722.1_pt1 | contig 13515 bp, 7 predicted proteins | sample 768731 | NCBI WGS metagenome assembly AUXO01 (sample SAMN02715735, study PRJNA202380) | gut metagenome | biome: sheep rumen | host: Ovis aries | place: New Zealand: Palmerston North
ATTGAGATTTTAGCTATTAATTTGAGATATTATAGAATGAAGCATAACTTATCTCAAGAAAAGTTCGCAGAGATACTTGGCACATCTCTTTCATATTTAAATCAAATAGAAAATTTAAAAGTAAATGTTCGATTAGCCACAGTAGATAAATTTGCTAGTAATATAAACAAATTTGATCACAATTCTAAAATAACAGCAACATTATTATTAACTTATAATAAAGAACATATTACAAATTATTCTAGAATAGATGAAAAAAAGTAATTCCTTTGAATTACTTTTATTTTTTATTCTAATCCCAAAGCTTTATAAACGGCATCTTCTGGATCATTGTAAAATGATATATTAAATTTTGAAAATAAATCTGTAGGAACAGATGGAATGTCACTTGCAGATGACATTGGTAACAATATCTTTTTAGCTCCGGAGTCAAAACATACTTGTAACGTATTTGATAACTCATCAACCTTACTAATAGTTCCACCGATTGATAAACTACCAAGTATTACAAGGCTTCCTTGCATTGGTTTATTTAAAGCACTACTACACATAGCAACATATGCAGCTAAAGAAATATCTTTAGATGAACCTACACCTTGTAAATCTTCTACATGTAATAAATAATCATAGTCTTCCGTATTAATAGTTTGACTGATATTTTTTTTATTAGCTTTAAAATAATTATATGCAGTATTAAGAGCCTCTTTAGCTCCTCTATCACTACCTATACCAGTTATATTATATTTCCCATGGCCTTTTGGTGATTCCACTTCTAATTTATATGTTCCTATCATACCAGACGATCCTCTACCAATGAAGTAAGTATGCCCAGCTTTTAATTGCCCTTCAGGAATTAATTTGCCTCCACCACTTTCAGGTACAGAGACAAATTTTTCTTCCATTGTTTCTTTATCAATATATGAAAAGTGAACATCATAAAATTCCATTCCGCCAATCTTTTTTAATTGTTCTTTAACTCTTCTTCTACCAATTAAAGAATACACTAAGATTTCTTCTAACTGTTCTTTTGTATATTCACCATTTGGATAAATTAATTTAACTAATCCTGACACTGTTTTTCTAACTGCAATTACATCTCTTTGATTTAGATTATCACCCAATCTAAAATATTTGTCTAAAGCATCTGAATATGTTTCTTTTCTCATTTCTCGAAAATAAGAAGATAGATAATCTGTTATAAAACCATAATCATCGGTAATTAATTCTGGTCTCATTTTAGGAATTTCCCATCCAGGTAAATAATAATGCATTCTATCAAAAAAAGCTGTATCATTTGCCATCTCCGGTGGGAATGGTTCAAATAAATGCGATGTTTTAAGTATTACTTCTACACTTTGATTTATGTTACCAACAAAAACCATAGAAGCGTTGGCATTTTTTTCTTCTTTTCCTCTTGCAAAAGAACCAGATGCCATATAGTCCTTCATTATTTGAATTCCATCTTTATCTTTAAAATTAATTCCTGCAACTTCATCAAAAGCAACACAATCCCACATACCAACAAGGCCTATTTTCTTTTGGCTCATATTGTAGAAGAGATTTGCAACTGTCGTTTGGCCTCCAGATACTAAAATACTATTTGGTGATATTTCTTTATATATGTGCGACTTTCCAGTACCTCTTGGACCTAGTTCACATAAATTATAGTTATTTTCGACTAAAGGAACAGCTCTTTCAATAAAATGCCATTTTTGTTCTTCTTTTAACTTAGAAGGTTCAATACCCATCGATCTAATTAAAACATCTATCCACTCTTCTTTATTGAAATTAGTTCTTCCTTGCTTAATATCATTTAAATCCAAATTAGGCATTTGAATTGGAGTTAATTGAATAATAGTAAATGGTAGTGCATGTCGATCTTGGTCATCATGATAATAACTAACACTTACAATGCACCAAATTCCACCAATCAACAATTTTTCATAATCCTTAACAAATTTCTCATTAATAGAGGCATCTTTTATTCCTAAATTAGAAAATTCAGCTTCATACCTATCCATTTTATCATTAAGTTTTACTGTAATTTTATCAATAACAGTATATGAACCATTTTCTCTTATTTTAGATTTTACCTTTTCTGCTTCATCGGGTCTTACAAAATTGTCAGCTAGAATCTTTTTTACTGTTTCAATACCATCATCAATTGCTGATTCATCATCTGTAGCGCAATACATTCCAAGCAAATACTCAAGAACATAAACTGGAACATTAGCTCCCTCTTTTATTTTCTTTGTTAAATCTTTTCTTACTACTTTGCCAGGAAATATCGAATTTAGCTTTTTATTTAATTCTTCCATTTTTTCCTCCTAGAAATTGAAATTATTAGTTATTGCTATATCTATAATAAATTTTATTCTAGAAATTTCTATTCCTGTATCTTCATCAGCTATAACTAGATAGTAATCTTTATTTCTATCATAAGCAATATTCTTAAATACAAATTTTTCTTTAAAGAATCTATCCTTAACATCAGCGTTTTCGTAGTTTGCCACAATAATACATTCGTTTGATATCTTTTCTCCATTTTCATCTTCAAAATGAATAGTATATCTACATTCTTTATGTGCTGCATCAACATTTGTTTCTTGAACAAAATCTAAATTTGTAATTGAATTTGTTATTTTAGTAGACAATCCACTATAACTAATCTTGACCTTTTCAACTTCAGAAGTAGATCTTGTTGATTTATAACTTATAACGGGTATAACAATCTCATGAGGCAAAGCTCCACCATGAACATAATTAACCCCTGAACCTTGAATTCCAAATATCGTATTACCTTTAGGAATATTTACATACCCTGGATTATTATCAAACAAGTAATCTAAATTGATAGATAGTAACCCTTCAGTATTAGACTTAGAAGAAGAATAAGAATATCTCTTTTTTTGTTTTATAGCATTTGTATCTTTATCTATTTTTCCAAAGCTTTCAATTTTTCCTCTTCTATAAAAGAAACCATGATCAGCCGTGATAAATACTTCTACTCCACTAAATGTTTTATGTAAATCTTCAACCAAATCATATATTTCATTTATTGCTTCGTCACATGCTTCAAAAATTTTATTTTCATTATGTTCTCCGGCATTGTCAATTGTATTGTGATAAATATAAACTATTTTTTTACCTGAAAATATTTTTTTCCAATCACCTTTTGTACATTCTCTTAGTTCAGAATACTGAATAGCCATAGAATCTAAATTATATTTCTTTAATAATTCATTTCTATCTGCTGTTCCTGATGATTTACATCCATCAACCAAAATATCATCAGAATCAGGAATTAATGATAATTTTTTATGAGGAAGCAATGATGCCATCCCTAATTTAGTATAAGAAGGTACTAATCCTTGCATGTAACTAATTTCAGTGTTTCCACCTGTTAATGATAATCGTTCACTTAACTCTTTAGCGCATTCGAATCTAAATGCATCAGATATAATTACAATTACTCTATTTTTTTTGTCATCATATGGCTTTATATAATTTTCAAAAAAATCATCTTGTAATAATAATTTATTATTAGTATAACTTGTTTGTGATTCTAGCATTTCACTCCACTTAAGCGATAATACTAATATAAAATCATTAACATATATATTTTCAATTTTTTCCTTTAATTTTAATAAATCTTCTGAAAGATCAATCTTGTCATAATATAAATAAAATTTTCTATATAACATATCAATATAACATAATTCATTTGAGTATTTATCAAAAAACTCCTCAATAGAATATTCTTTGATTCTATCTATATAATTATTAATATTACTTAAAAAATCAATAGATACCTTCAATAAATTATACTGATTAGATAAAGATTGATACCAATATAAACTTTCTCTTTTCTTTATTAATTCAATATAATCATCATATGCAATTCCATCATTTACAAGTGAATCACATATTAAATCGATAATATTATTATCTATTATAACAAAAGCATCACTAGATGAATAATTCTCTATCTTGTTATTTTTTAATAACTCTGATATTCCAAATTCATTTGCTACATCATTAGATATTTTTTCAAAATATTTTTTTGAAGATGAATCTCTCATTAATGTATCAACAAATACATGAACGTTTGTTTTTTTCTTTAATAAGTATTTACTATATTTATTGATATCATTCATATTTTCTAAATCACTGGCAAAATAACTAAATATTAATGATTTATACAACATTGGTAGCTCATCTTGAGTTTTAATATCTGAGCCGAAATAATTATTTATTAAACCATAAATATAATCTGAATCGCCAAACTTGAATAATGTATCAATAACCTTTTCATCTTCAAAAGAATTAATAATAATACTTTTTATTATTTCATCAACTGAAATAGTTTTTAAATTTAATAGACATGCGGTAACAATAATATCTATATTTGAGTTATCCTTAACATCAATTTCAAACTCTTTAAATCTTTGCTCTCTTTTTTTGTCTTTAAAAAATCTTTCATATTTTTTTATAATACTTCTTTCTTCGTTAGTTAAGCCTAAATTATTAATTCTCATAGTTGTAGAATCAGGATTAAATATGTAATCTTCATTTTCAGATTCCATGTCTAAAAGCTCATTGTCTAATCCTTTTTTTCTTGCAAAAGGAAGATAAATCAAAACATTCTTTTCTGGTATTTCTTTTTCAACATGATATCTTATCCAAAAACTATTACTATCATATTTAATAATTTCAGTATCACTTAATACAATGCTATCTAAATCTTCAGAATATTCTTGCTTTTCATCATACCAAAATATAATTTTTCTTTTTCTATCTCTTGTATTATTTTGTAGTAAAAATTGAACAAGTAATCCTTGAACATCTTCATTCATAATTTATCCTCCTATTTTATTTTAGCTAAAATGCTTTCTTGCTTTCCATTTTTAGGATTAATATAATTAAACTTATCATAATTAACTTTAATGCCATCATCTAAATCAAGTTCAATCATTCTATTAGCAACATCTGCCACTTCTTCTTCGTATATTTCGCATTCATTAATTTTATCTATTAATTCAATTTTTCTTTTTTGTTCTTTTCTAATATCTTGAATACTAATATCCTGATTTAACTTATATTCAACATCACTCAATAATTTTTCATATGTATTTTGTGTTTTATGTAAATAATCAACCCTAATTTTTGAAATCAATTCTTTATTATATCTATGTAAGTAAACTAAACATTTAAATCCATTCTTTTTACCAGAATCAAATAACCAATATATTGGTCTTTTTTGATACATTTTTAAATGATCATTATAGAAATCATTAACAAAATATCTTCTAATCGTGTCCTCATCTGATTCTGTACCATGTTTTCCTAATGTTTCAGCAATAAAGTTTAAATTGTCGTGTAATGAGTCTTTTCCAAATACAATTTCAACAAATTTAATAAATCTGTTAGTAATATCATCATTAAAGTAAGTTTCATCAGTTATTGGAATAATATTGTCTTGATCTGGTTTAAAGGTTTTATATAAAGACCAATCAAAAGAACCACCAGCATAAGCCAAGCCATCCACATCAAGTGAATATCTTCCAAACATGCATCCAATAGCATAACTAATAAACATCTTAATATCTCTTACTTTATCATGTCTTCTTATAGTAACATCCTTTTCAAACTCTTCTGGATTTAATTCATCTTGCAATCCATAAATATCAATAAATATCTTATTTAATTTTTCTTCATTCTGTTTTAATTCATTAAAGTTTTTATCTATAATTCTATCATAATTAAGCAAGGAATCTTTTATAGTTGATGATTTAATATCAGGCATCAAAATAGGATGTCTAATAAAATCCCAACTAGTTTCATCAAAATCCCAATCTTGTTTTGAAATATGAATGTTAGTATCAACTATTGAGTTTACTTTTTCAATTGATGAATCATCTATAATGCAAGGAATCTCCCCTATATGATTTTCATTATAATTTAAAGTAGGAGAAATAATTTTTAAAATTTCTTTAATAACATTCGAATTTAATAGACCTAATAAATATTTCTTATTCTTTTCATTATTTTTCACAAATAATGAACCACCAGCTCCGTCGAATAGAAAGTTTTTATCAAAATTTCTAAAAGCAGTACTAGAGCTAGATAGTTTTGTCCATGCAATAAACTCATCAAAATACACATCTCTATTTCTTAATGCTGCTTTATTTGATTCTAATTCTTTTCCATTAATTCCCCAATACACTAAGAATTCTCTATTTCCATACCACTTTTTATATTCTCCACCTTTATTATACATAATCCATCCATTATGATTAGAATTATCTTTTATATTGGTATTATTAATATCTACTTCATACCATCTTTTAACAAACCTATCAACATCACAGGTAGACATTCCTTGTTTAGGAGTTGCATATTCAAAGACATTTGAAGAATCATTAAAAATATTAAACATTTTCTCCGAAATCCAATATCCTATAATAGCACTAGGCAGTTCTAATAATTTTTTACTATTTAATATGAAAACATCGTGTTTTGAACATAAATTTTCAAGATATTTTTGCTCCTGAACTTTCATTCCACCAGTATAATCAATTAACCTATAAAACAATCCATTTTCATCTGTAGTATTGTTTTTTAATACAAAACTACAAATAGGCACTGTGGCTTCTTCTAGTGCAGAATACTCCATTTGTATCAAAGAAGAAATACTCGTTGAATTCAATATTAATTTTCTTAATTCTTCATATGACTTAATAAACATCCATACATATGGAGTCATAAATCCTAAATATGAATCATTTAAACTCATATTCATATTATTAATAATAAATGCAGAAAACATATCAGATTTTACATTATTATAATTTTTAATAATATAATCTTTAAGATTTTTACTCATCAAATTAACATTCATGTATGGAGGATTCGTAACTACACAATTATATTTCTTTGAAAGAATAGTTGCTTCTTTAATTAATGGCAGTACCTTCATTTTTAAATCATCTTTAAATATAGTATTATTGCTTCTTATGTCATCCAACAAGCAACTATAATCTTTAGGTTCAACCATTAATAAAGATCCTATTTCTTTTGCATCTTTAAAAGTTTGGTTTAGGTATGTATATAATGTTTTGCTGTTTTCTCTTAAATCAATAAATTCTAATAAATCAGATAACCCAGTGGATTCTTGTATAGCTAAAATGTTTAGGTTTTGAGCAATATCTTTGTTAAATATATTTTTATCATATTCTCTAGCTTTTAATAAAACAGATAAAACAGATAGTTGTCCAGCACGATCATCTATATCCAAACCAAAAAGGTTATTTTCTAAGATTAATTCAGGGATATCTTGCCTACTATATCCTTCATTTAAATACATTTGATACAAAAGCTCAAAACCGTAAACAAGAATATGTCCTGAACCAGAGCAAGGATCAATAAATGTTATTTTTTCAACACTTAATTTATCATTTTTTATATTTATATTATCTTTAATAAAATATTTCCAACCATTTACAATATCTGACATACCATTATGTTCTACATAATATCTACCTAAAGAGTTTTCAACCATATATTTTACAATCCAATCAGGAGTAAACAATTGCGTTGCATAAGGGATTTCGTTCTTTTTATATGCTTTCTTTGCAGAAATAACCTTATCCTTTTCAGCTTGATTATAATATTGATATAACCATCCTATTACTTCTACTTGTCTAAAATTATCTTCTGGAACTTCTTTCAATAATTTAGATATAAAACCATTTTCTGATAATAAATTATCTGGCATTAATACATCTATATAGTCGGTTCTTCCATCAAAAACTTGTGGGATTGTTTCTCTCAATTTATTACATACTAGCAAAAGAACATAATTGAATCTTTTTGATTCTTCAAGACCTAAATAATATTCTTTATTCAATTTTAAATCTAATGCATTATTATTCAAATTAGCAAATCTTAATATTTCTGGATCAGAAGTATTATCTTTAGAAGATAATACTCTAAATCCTAAAGATTGATTGTCTTTAGTTAAAGGAAGATAATCATTAACTTCCATATATCTGATTGCAATGATTCTATTAAACCAGGTAAAAGTTGCTTCTTCAATAACTTGTTCTTTTCCAACTTCTTTTATTCTTTTCGCAAGTTTATCTCTATCATCTAATTCATCTTTTGTTAAATTTAATTTGTGTTTTTCGTTTGACAAAACAAATATATCGCCCTTTTGCTCTGTGTCAAATTGCTCATCTATATAAAGTGAATTAATGCGAGTTTCTATTTTTTTTGTTAAATCAATTTTAGATTCAATAGCAAACTTTCTTAATATAGTTTTATCCATATTTCCTCCATTTTTATCTAATTGTTATATTATTATTTTCCTTTAACTCTTTTAGTAATTTTTCTTTTAAATCTTTCAATAATACATCTAGATCATTTTCATTGTTTATCTCATATGATTTAGTCATTAATGATTCAAGTTTTACATTTTTTCTTGGGATTACTTTCTCTTGTTCATTTGCAGGCACTTTAGCCATTTTTGCTTTATCCAAAGATTCATCAAATTGATCTTTCAATTGTGTAACAAAGGTATCATTTGCCAATATATCTTTTAATTCGTTTGAACTTTCAATGTTATTCTTTGTTTTCTTACATGCCTCAATAAAGCTTACACCAATTGATTCATCTACTCCACTATTTTTAATCTCATTTGTAATATATTCAATAGTGTTTTCAATTTTATCCAAAATCGGTTTTGATTTTTTTTCATATTGTTCTTCTAAAATATTATTAAGTCTATCTCTCAACTCAGGAAGTGTATGTATTTCACTATAAGGTTCTTCTTTTTCTAGAATACTTATAATTTCATTAACTGTAGTAATTAAATCTTCAGTATCATCAGCATACATTTTATTTGCTTCATAAATATTAACTGAATGTCTTGCTTTATCAAATTGATCTTTTTGGATTCCTTTGAAGAAAGTTAAAACAGCATCTGTTCTTTCTACATCATTTATAATTATTTCTTTCTTAGATGATACTGTTTCAAATATTTCATTAGTATCCTTAATTTTTACAATTCCTTCAAGCAATTCTTTAGTTTCTTCTGTTATTGCTTTACCTGGATAGTTATATTTGTAACCATTATTATAGTTTGCAGAAATACTTGCAATTTTATATAACATTTCTTCAACTGCAGATTTAAAATCTTGAACCATACCATCTTCATCTTCTCTTAAATCAATTTTATTAAATGCAGTTCTCGCAACATTTTTTAAATTATTGATAAAATCAATGGATACTTTTTTTCTTAATTTAATTATAGTTTTATCAAAATATTGTCTTTGTAGTAATTTATTTAAAGTTTCATCGCTTAAAACATTTTGTGGTTCATTACTATAAATTAACATTATTACTTCATCTTTTAATAATTTTGTTAAAATGTAAGCAACATCATCTTCTGAAAATCCATATGGAGCATCGCCAAACTTTTGCATAACAGATCTAATTGTAATTGGTACACTCATAGAACTATATTCTTGTATGTATTCCTCAATAGCCTCATATGCTTTTTGATTAACAAATTTTTCTTCTTTTAACAATGAGTTACCATTATCATGAAAAAGTGTTCTAATATCATTTGGTGTAAAACTATAATTAATATAATTTAATTTATTATATACATCATTGACTAATATTTCTAAAGCATCATATATTCTTGGCTTAATATCTTTAGAATTAATTGTTAATACTGAACCATTCATTAAAATGTCAGATGTTTTAATAACTTCAGCAACATTATCCCTAATTCTTGTTTCTGTTGTATGTGCTTCTCTTTCTTTTGCTCGAATAATATCTTCTCTATTTTGATCTTGATATATTCCAGCTTGACTTCTTCTATATTCATCAATCCTCAAACAATTATATATTTCTTCATAAATAGAATCAGATAAATCCAACTTAATAAACAATAATTTTGGATCTCTCATAGATAATGCTATCATATTGTCCATGCTTTTTTCTGAAAAACTGATAACTCTTAAACCAATCTCATATTCTTGTGAATATTTAATTGAATCCATATATAATGTTAAAGGAAATTGCTTACCTTTATATGTGTATTTTCTATCACTAAACAAATCATCAAACACTATTTTTTTCAAAAAATCTGTTACTTTGTTTGGATCAACATTTATTTTTTTTATCTCTCTATTAATATCTTGCTCTTCATCAGTTAAAAATTTGTATTCTTCATTTATTCTTTGTATTAATGTTTGTCTTTCAAGTCTTTTTAATGATTCAGTAATATCTGTTTTAAGTTGTAATCTATTATCATCAATACTTGAAATATACAACGTAGTTATATTTTCAATATTTGCAGGAATAGTTTTAATGTTTTTTAACATAAATAAAATCTTCAAAACATTTAAATCCATTTCTTTAAGGTCACCATGAGCAGTTGCTTCTTTTGCATGTGATAAAACTCTTTTAATAGAACCCTCAAGGAATCTTTCAATTGTATCATAGAAAGCATAAAATGGTACAAATACTCCTACTTCTTTATCTCCATATAGCTGTGCTGTTTCTTTAAATGCACTAAGTAAGTTTCTTTCACCATGAGATAAACTAATGCCAGCAAATCCATGTGTTCTAATATCGTCAAATACATCTTGAACTAGCTTAAATTGATATGGAACAAAAGGATAAGTAATAGCAAAATCATCTGTGTTGTCATAAAATAATTGAAATGATGCTTTGTTAAATGTTAATAAGCTTTTAATAATTGTTCCTTTTGTTTCATATAAAGGTTTTAATGTTTCATAACCTAAATCATTTTTTTCTAAAATTCTTTTTTTAATGACTTCGTCAACATGAGTACTGGAAAGTGATAATCTTGTTGCAAATCTTGCTTGTATTTTTGAAAAGTCATTTCCCTTAACTTTAACTATTTCATCTATAGCTTCTTGAGATGTAACAATAACCCAAGCTTTGTTTCCACATTGAACACTTAACTCTTCGACTATAGTTTGTAGATTTAGTAATAAACCAGTATCATCACCAATATACTGTCCAATTTCATCGATTAAGAAAATAACATGATGATCATTACCTTTAGATGTAATATACTCATTAATTCTCTTTGCAAAATCACTAACTGATAATTGATATGTATTCTCTGTTGCATCAATAACAGTTCTAGCTTCACTTTCAGATTTGCCTAAAACTTTCATATATGTTTCAGCAAACTCATCTTGTCTCAAAGAAATAGTATCTCTAACATCTTGCCATTCAAAATCATGATCTTCATTAAATGTTTGCACAAATTCGTTATATTTATTTTGTTTAATTAGATTTCTTTCAATTTCAGCGACAAATGGTTTTGTAGAAAGTCCCATTTTTTCATTTAAAACTTTCTCCATAACACTCAACACACTGGCTTTTTCTCCATTTGATGTATCATCTGCTTTACTTTCAATATTGAAAAGTATTACATCTGAAGAAACATTACCTGCAGCTTTAATTTCTTTTAATAAAAATGTATCTTCTATTTTATCGTCAAAATAGTCTACCGCTTGTTTTCCACCAACTGTTTTATTAGCCAACAAATATGATAAAATTTTTAAAAAATGTGATTTACCTGAACCATAGAATCCAGATATCCATACACCTATATCTTTATTGTCTCTTTTATATGCTGGATTAGATTGAATACTTGTTTTATACGAATTAAAGAAAGTAGTTATATATTTTAATACTTCTGCTGTAACAATATATTCATCTAATTCTTGTGCTTGAAAATCCTCTTCACCAGCTATTATTACTCCCTCAATTTTTCTATCTATATCTTTTTTATACAATTTCTTTAAATTTTCCATATTTCCTCCTTATTTTCTATCTACCAACTGAAATCCTCTATAATAGTCATCATTCGGTAACTTATTAAATAATCTAAAACTTTGTTTATCATAACTTCCCGGATACATCATTATTAATTGATTATTAGTAATTACGCCTTGTAAATTATTTAATATTGTATGACCCCTTACTATACCATAGCATTTATCTATACCTATAAGTATTACAATATCACCAGGTTCTACATTATCTTTTATTTTTTTTGATAAATAGTTTTTTGATGTTCCAATACCAATAGCACTAGAAATTTGTTCATTAACATATTTGCTGCCTTTTCTTTTTTCTGTTTTAAAAATGGCATCTAAAATATGTTGTTCCTCTAATATTTCTATTATCAAATCATAAATATCAAATACCTTTAGTTTCAAATTTGACTTTGGTATTAAATAGTTATAAATATAATCTCTTACCGTGTATTCATCTTGAGGATCATAATCAAATATATGAAAATCAACTTCATTACCTAATCCCAAAGATTTTTGAAAGTTTTCTGAATTCAATTTATTAGTCATTTCTTGTAATCTTGTTTGAATTGTTTTCATCTTAATCCTCCTATAGCATTTGCGTAATCTATATCTCCAACAACATCTAATAATGTAATAAATCTATCTCTTAGCAATGGCCTAATTATTTTAAACCTTTCTTTTTCTTTTTCTACAATACCTGATTCTACAAGAATAAGCATTAATACTTGTTTTAACTTATACATAGTTGTTTGAGATTTATTTCTTAAAGTTTCACTTAAAATGCATTTTTCTTCAAACCAATTTTCTATTTCAATTCTTTCAATATATTCTTTTTTTAAAATAAGTTTATCTTTATAAACCTCTGTTACAAAATCAGATATCAATCTATCAGTTTTCATACAGGAATACAATAATAAATATTTACTTGTTTCAATATCTCCATTAACAAATTCATATAACATATCCTTATTAAAAACAGCTAGTCTTCTAAATATTGGTGAATTAGTTCTTTCAATACTGCTCGTTTTCTTATGTTTAATTAAATTTTCTTCTACATTTCTTTTTCTCAGTTCTTTTGGATCTTCACCATCAAGTAAATACCTAGCAATTATCTTACTCTCTTCATATAAAAATGGTTCACCAGTAAGTTTTGCACTATAATCTTCCATAGTATTCCTCCTTTTTTCAATAATATTGTATCATAAAACAGCATTATTATCTATATTTTTTGTATTTTTTGTTTTTTTTCGCAAGTTTTTTACTATTTTGTATAAATTATTCTCAAAAAAAGATGATTATTAGTCATCTTCTGAGTAATAATCATCTTCTTCTAAATCTTCTTCTTCAAAATTCCATGGATCATAATTTCCTTTTTTTACTTCTTCCTTTTGCCATTCTTCTAATCCATAGTTATCAAGTTCTTCATCTGTATATTCACTATTACTATTTTTTTCTTGTTCATTCATATCACTATTACTATTTTTTTCTTGTTCATTCATAAATGAAAATAAACCAAATGCTTGTTGACTTTTCTTTTTATCATTTCCAAACAAATCATCAAATAATCCCATATTTATTCCATCCTAATCTATAATTTTTAATTTATCATCTAACAAATCATATCTTAATCCTTCATAATTAAAAA
>AUXO010792192.1_pt1 | contig 13514 bp, 10 predicted proteins | sample 768731 | NCBI WGS metagenome assembly AUXO01 (sample SAMN02715735, study PRJNA202380) | gut metagenome | biome: sheep rumen | host: Ovis aries | place: New Zealand: Palmerston North
AATGAATTAGCTGAATATAAAGAATGGGATGAAAGAAAGGCTTTAGGCTGGAGTATCTTGAAATACCCACAGCATGACAGCTTCAATAAATTCTTTAGAGATTTAAATAAGCTTTATACAACTCATGATGCTTTCTATGATGACTATAATCCTGACTCATTTAGATGGTTAGTTGTTGATGATAATAGTCAGTCAGTATTTGCTTATGCAAGAATGAATCCAGATGGAGGATGCTTAGTCTTTGTTGGTAACTTCATTGGTAATCAGCATGAAGAATATACTGTACCTGTTCCTTTTGCTGGTAGCTATAAGGAAGTATTAAATACTGATGCAGCTGAATATACTGGCTCTAACTATGTTAATAGTCGTGCAATTCGTTCAAAGAAGGGCAAAGTCCTCAATGAAGAAAACTATATTAAAGTTAAATTAGCACCATTTGCATCATGCGTATTTGAATATCATGGTGAAGAAACACTTAATAGTGTACGTAAAGCAAAAGCAGAAGCTGAAGAAAAAGCAAGAAAAGAAGCTGAAGCAAAAGCTAAAAAAGAAGCTGAAGATCAGGCAAAAGCAGAAGCTGAGGCTAAAAAAGCTGAAGAAAAGAAAACAACAGTTAAAAAAGACGTGCAAGCCAAAACAAAAAGTGATACAGTGAAGAAGTCTACTAAGGCTGCCCCTGCAAAGAAAATCGCCACAAAAAAGGCTGCAGAAAAGGCTCCAAAAAAAGCAAGTAAGACAAAGAAAAAAACTACAAACTAACTTAATTTGGGGGAAATTTGCTAAATGTTTAAAACAAAAGAAGAATTTAAGTATGAGTTCTCTAAGCGAATCATTGAAACATATGGTCGTACTGTAGAAGAATCTCATATTACTGAAAAGTTCATGATTCTTGAAAACATGGTTCGTGATTATGCTTCAGTCAACTGGGCTATGACTAAAATGAGTGTTCAGCAACATGAACAAAAACAGGTTCATTATTTTTCGATGGAATTCTTAATGGGTCGTTTATTAGTCAATAACATGATGAACCTTGGAATTTATGATATTGCCAAGGAAGGTTTAGCTGACTATGGCATTAATATCCATGAACTTGAAGAACTTGAATCAGATGCTGGTTTAGGTAATGGTGGTTTAGGCCGTCTTGCAGCATGTTTTATGGACTCACTTGCATCACTCTCTTATCCTGCTTTTGGACATACAATCCGTTATACATATGGCTTCTTTGAACAGAAGATTGAAGACGGATATCAGGTTGAAGTACCAGATCAGTGGTTAAGACTTGGCAATGCCTGGGAAGTTCGTAAACCAAAGCATCAGTGTGATGTTAAATTCTTTGGTCATGTTGTATGGAATGGTGACAAACAAAAATGGGAGCATGTTGATGCTGAATTAGTACGTGCTGTGCCATATGATGTCCCAATCGTTGGTGCTGATACAAAAGTTACGAATACATTAAGACTATGGAAGTCAGAACCAGCTGATGATATCCCAAGAAATAAAGATTTCCGTCAGTATACACAGGAAGTTAATGATATCACACAGACACTTTATCCAGATGATTCAACACCAGCTGGTAAGATGTTACGTTTAAAACAGCAATACTTCTTTGTAGCTGCTGGCTTGAATTCAATTGTGCGTGCACACTTAAGAGTTTATCCAGATTTACATAACTTTGCGGATAAGAATGTTATTCAGTTAAATGATACCCATCCAGTTCTTGTTATTCCTGAATTAATGAGAATCCTGATTGATGATTATGAATTTGAATGGGATGAAGCATGGGATATTGTTACACATACATGTGCTTATACAAACCATACAATCTTAGCTGAAGCATTGGAAAAATGGCCAATCGAAATGATGAAAAATCTTTTACCACGTATCTATCAGATCATCGAAGAAATTCATCGTCGTTTCATCGGTTATGTAAAGATTGCTTCTAATGGTGATGAACAATTATTGAATCGTGTCATGATCTTACGTGATGGTCAGGTCCATATGGCTAGACTAGCAATTGCTGGATCGTTCTCTGTTAATGGGGTTGCCGCACTTCATACAGATATCTTAAAGAATCGTGAAATGCAGGATTTCGATCGCATTTTCCCAGGTAAATTCAACAACAAGACAAATGGTGTAACACATCGTCGTTGGCTTGCTTACTGTAACCCACAGTTAGCTGACTTATTACATGAAGCTATTGGGGATAGCTGGATTAAACATCCAGATGACTTAGAGAAACTTAAGAAGTTTGCTGATGATTCCATTATTCGCTCTAAGTTCCTCAATGTGAAATACCAGCGTAAGGAAGATCTTGCAAGATATATCAAGGAACATAATGGTATTGAAGTAGATGTTAATTCTATCTTTGATATCCAGGTTAAGAGATTACATGCTTATAAACGTCAGTTATTAAACATCATGCATGTTATTTACTTATATCAGCGTATGAAGGAAGATCCAAGTTTTAGAATCTATCCACATACATATATCTTCGGGGCTAAGGCTGCACCATCATACTACTTCGCAAAGAAAGTTATTAAATTGATTAATGCTGTTGCTGATGTTGTGAACAATGACCCTGTAACAAATCAGTACTTAAAGGTTGTTTTCATTGAAAACTATGGTGTTACAATTGCTGAACATATTATTCCTGCTGCCGATGTCTCTGAACAGATTTCAACAGCTGGTAAAGAAGCATCAGGTACTTCAAATATGAAATTCATGATGAATGGGGCCGTTACACTTGGTACATTGGATGGTGCCAATGTTGAAATTGCTGAACGTGTTGGTGATGAAAACTGCGTCATCTTCGGTATGAAGGTTGAAGATATTAATAAATTGAAAGCTGATAATAGTTATCATGCTTGGGATTATTACAATAATGACTTTAGAATCAAGAAGGTTGTTGATTCATTAACAGATGGCACATTTGCTTCTAGTCGTGAAGAATTTAAATTAATCTTTGATGAATTAATGAGCCATAATGATGAATATTATCTCTTAGCAGACTTCGATAGCTATGTCAAAGCACAGGAAAAGATTAATGAACTCTATAAAGATAGAGATAACTGGGCTAAGATGTGCATTATGAATATCGCTATGAGTGGTTATTTCTCAAGTGATCGTACAATCGAAGACTATGTGAAAGATATTTGGCACTTAGAAAGGGTAGCAAATAAGTAATGGATTTTACAAATGAACCAATCACAATTGTTGATGAATCAGGTGCAGAAAAGGAAGTTAGCTTAATTTTCTCCTATACTGATGAAGAAACAGGCCGTGAATACATGTTATTTGGTGATGATGGTGAAGATGATGTCAATGTATTTGTATTCTATCGTGATCCAGATACACCAGAAGATGAACTTGAAGAAATTGAAACAGATGAAGAGTATGAACGTGTAACAGAAGTACTCGATGCCTTATTGAGTAATCAAGAAATCTAATTGAAAGACCTGCCAATGCAGGTCTTTTCATGCATTCAAGTTGTATCTCGAATAAATTATGATAGAATAAGAAAATGTGAAAGGGGCGTTTTGTAATGCAGAGACAATCAATTAGAATGTATGCCGAGGCGATTGCCTTTGATGTCGTTAAGGTCTACCTTTCTAAAGGCTACTATAATGGAATCTCACCAAAATTTTATATAAAAGATACACTCACTACAGAACAAAAGCTGCTTCATGGTGATATGGGACAGGAAGAAAATGGCTTTAATACCTATTTGCTTCATGCCTCTGTCATCTTAGGAAGAAGTTATGTCATTTCTGATGCTTATGGACTAACTTGTTATGTTGATTTCTCACCAATTGCTTTGACTAAGGAGTTTGATGATCTCTTTTATTATGATGGAGATGATCTAGGTGCCCATTACACACCAGGAGTGACAACCTTTAAAGTCTGGTCACCACTTTCTACAGAAGTGACATTGAAAGTCTTTCGTAATGGGACAACACTCTTCTTCTCAATGAAGCGAGAAGAAAAAGGTGTCTACAGTGCTAAAGTATTTAAAGATTTAGATAACTGGAATTATCTCTATGAAATTAAGATGAATGAAGATTCGGTAGAAAGCTGTGATCCTTATGCCTATGCTTCTACCGCAAATATGGCTTCTTCAGTTGTCATTGATCTCAATAAGGTTAAACCAAAGAAATATCCTTTAAAGGCTGTTGAACATTACACTGATGCCATCATTTATGAAGTTGGCGTACGTGATTTCTCAATGGATGGCTATGGTGGATTGCGTCATAAAGGCAAGTTTCTCGCTTTTTCAGAAACAGGTAATAAAACCGTCATGGGACATTCAACGGGTGTAGATTATCTTGAAAAACTTGGTATTACACATGTCCAGTTAATGCCAATTAATGACTTTGCGACAGTCGATGAGGATCACCCTTATGATCTCTATAACTGGGGCTATGATCCAGCTCAATACAATGTCACAGAAGGCAGTTATGTCACTTTGCCTAATGATGGCTATCGTCGCATTCGTGAATGCCAGGAAATGATTGATAATCTTCATCGCCATCGTATGCGTGTTATTATTGATGTTGTCTATAATCATATGCATGATGTCAATAAGAATACATTGGAAAAGACATGCCCATATTATTTCTTTAGAAGGGATGAAAATGGTAATCTTTCTAATGGCTCATGGTGTGGTAATGACTTAAATAGTAAAGGGAAGATGTGTCGTAAATATATTCTTGATACCCTTAAGCGCTGGCAAGTATTATATGGTGCAGATGGCTTTAGAATGGACTTAATGGGGATTGTCGATATTGAAACAGTCAATATGATTCTTGCACAGGGAAAGAAAATTGACCCAAGTTTCATGCTTTATGGTGAAGGCTGGAATATGGGTACGGCTATTCCTGAGAATGAACGTACAACGATAGAAAACAACCACCAGACACCTGGAGTAGGTTTCTTTAATGATCATTTTAGAGATACTCTTCGTGGTAATAACCAGATTGAAACAAAAGGTTATGTTTCTGGGGATACATATAAGACAAATGAAGCCATTATCTGTATGGCTGATTATCAGAAATTCTACTCAATTGAACAGAATCTTAATTATATTGAATGTCATGATAATGCGACCATGTATGATAAGATCAATGTTTCAAATGTGGAAGAAAATGATCTTTGTAAGGAAAGACGCTGCTTGATGGGGATTGGCATGACGATATTTGCCCAGGGTATTCCTTTCTTGCATGCTGGTCAGGAATTCTTCGATACAAAGCAGGGTAATAATAACTCCTATAATGCTGGTGACATGGTGAACCAGTTAGACTGGGGGCGTCGTGATCGCTATATTGAAGTGACAAAGGATGTAGCTTTGTTTATTAAGTTAAGAAAAAACAATAAGTGCTTTAGAATGTTTGATTATGATGATATGCGTGCACATCTTGAAATCAACAATCTGAATCATCGCATGATTGAATATCATGTCTGGCAGGATGAAGGGGAGTATCGTGACTTCCGTATTTATTTCAATCCTTCTTATGACAAGATTGATGTTGAGATTGATGATGATTATAAAGTGCTCTATTGCATGGAAAATGAAAGTATTGTCAATCGTCATATGACCGTTACAGGTGTATCTATGGTGATTTGTGCAAGATAGAGGATGATATGAAATTAATTATAGGATTAGGTAATCCGGGAAAGAAGTATGATCAAACAAGACATAATACTGGATTCATGGTCATGGATGCTTTAGCGAAAAAACTCAACGTATCTATTGATACAAAGAAGTTTGATGGCCTTTATACGAAATTTAAGTATCATGGTGAAGATGTCATTCTATTAAAGCCTCAGACATATATGAATGAATCAGGTCAATCTGTTAGCCAGGTGATGAAATATTTTAAGGTGGACAGTGATGATGTCATGGTTGTCTATGATGATATGGACATGCCAACAGGCAAATTGCGTATTCGCCTAAAAGGTTCAGCTGGTGGTCATAATGGCATCAAGAGTCTGATTGCCCATATGCATACGCAGGAATTCAAGCGTATCCGTGTTGGTATTGATAAGATGAAGCATTATGATACAGTGGATTGGGTCCTTGGCCATTTCTCAATACCTGAGATGCAGCTCTTATTACCTGGTATTGATAAGGCTGTGGATGCTATTATATGCTGGATTGAGACGGACGATATCAATAAAGTCATGAATCAGTATAATGGGTGATGAAATGAAAAAAATTGTTGAGATATTAAAAAATAACCCTGCCGTTAAGACAATGCTTAAAGGCAAGGGAGAAATTGTTACGAACGAAGCTAGTGATGAGGCTTACCTCATCGCTAGTGCTTTTTTGCTTCAGCCACGTACAATGATTCTTGTCAAAGAATCACAGTATCAAGCTATGCAGCTTTATACAAGCTTGCAGAATATGATTAATGATGTGGTTTATTTTCCTAGTGATGAATCATTACGTGTTGAAGCTGTCGCATATTCTTATGAACTGCTTGGGGAGCGTGTGAATGCCTTAAATGCGCTTTGCGAGAATAAGCCAGTGATTGTTGTCGCACATACACATTCCATTATTCGCTATGTCAGCTCTCCAGAAGTCTTTAAAGAAAATAAATTATCATTACATGTAGGACAAATTATTGAACCAAGTATTCTTAGAAAACAGCTTGTATCAATGGGTTATCAGGTGACACAGCGTGTTGACTCACCATTTTATATGAGTAAGCGTGGGGGGGTTATTGATGTCTATTCGATTCAATATGAATCACCCATTCGTATTGAATTCTTTGATGATGAAATTGATACCATCTCTTTCTATGACAAGGATACGCAAAGACGTAGTGAGAATGTCAAAGAAGTAGAAATATTGCCTGCTACGGACATGCTTTACCGCGAAGAAGAAGTGGATGAGGTTGTTGAAGCAATCAAAGCCCTCAAAGCAAAAAGTCAGCTCGAAGGTGAATATAAAGAAGAACTTGATGAGAATATTGAAATGGATATACAATCGCTATATGCCCGTGAATTTACACCACGTAGCTATCAATACCTCTCATTGTTTCGCTCAACGGGATCTTTATTAGATTATGCGCCTAATTGCCTTCTTGTCACAGCAAGTTATGAAGGCATTAATGAACAATATAAACGTTTTGCCGAAGAATCGTTCTACTATTTCCATGAACTAGAAGAAATTGGAGAAATGTTGAAGGGGCTTAAGCTCTATCAGGATGTTGTATCTTTACTTAAGAAACATCAGATCGACTTCATCAGCTTTAAGAGTAAAGATCACCAGGTCTTATTTAATGCTCGCCCGGTGCAGATTTCCTTAGTGAATTCAAAGACATTCATTTCTCAGCTTAACGACTATCTGACCTATGATAAAGTGCTCTTGGCCTTAAGTGAAAAGCATCAGGTTGACAGCATGGTCAATATGTTTGATGAACTAGGGATGAAGTATACACTTGTCTCTGTTGATGATGCAATCTATGAGGGCATTAACATCTGTCTTGGCAACCTGCCTGAAGGCATGGAGTTTGTTGATGAGAGAGTTGCTGTCTTTACTTCTAATGAACTTTTTAAGAGTGCCACACATAAAAAGCGTTATATTAAATATAAAAATGCCACAATTATTAAAGACTATAATGAATTAAATATTGGCGATTATGTTGTTCATGATGTGAATGGAATAGGTCAGTATATGGGCATTAAGACTCTTGAAGTGGGTGGTGTGCATAAAGACTACCTCTATATTGCCTATAAGGGTAATGATGTTCTCTATGTCCCAGTAGAAAATTTCCAGCTTATTCGCAAATATTCTGCGAAGGATGGAAAAGTTCCAAGAATCAACGAACTTAACAGCACAAAGTGGCAAAAAGAAAAAGCTCGCGTACGACAGAAAGTCGATGGCTTGGCTGATGAATTGATTGCACTTTATGCGGAAAGAATGAAGCAGCCAGGATTTGCCTTTGAACCCGACAGTGCAATGCAGGTTGAGTTTGAAGAACAATTTGGCTATAATCTTACCCCTGACCAGCAGCGCTCGGTTGATGAAATCAAGGCGGATATGGAAAAGCCTCGACCAATGGATCGACTTCTTTGTGGGGATGTTGGTTTTGGGAAGACGGAAGTAGCTTTACGTGCTTGTATGAAAGCAATCTTAAGTGGCAAACAGTGTGCATTCCTTTGTCCAACAACCATTCTTTCGCAACAGCACTATCATACGATGTGCAAGCGATTTGAGAATTTCCCGGTTGAAATAAGATTATTAAATCGTTTTACAACGACAAAAGAGAAAAAAGCCATTCTTAGTGATCTTAAAGAAGGCAAAGTTGATTTAATTGTTGGGACACATCGTTTGCTTTCTAAAGATGTTGTCTATAAGGATTTAGGCTTGCTTTGCATTGATGAAGAACAGCGCTTTGGTGTTCGTCAGAAAGAGAAGATAAAGGAATATCGTAAGACAATTGATGTGCTTACCCTTACTGCTACACCAATTCCAAGAACACTACAAATGAGCTTGATGGGCGTACGTGGTCTAAGTCAGATAGAAACACCACCAATGAACAGACTGCCTGTCCAGACATATGTAGCTGAAATGAATCCACCATTAATAAGACAGGTCATTGAACGAGAATTAGCCCGTGGCGGTCAGGTCTTCTATCTCCATAATCGTACCGAGAATATTATGGAAACTGCCAGCATGATTCAAAACATGTTACCAAATGCAAGAATTGGTATCGGTCATGGACAGATGAAAAAAGAAGAACTTGAAGATGTCATGAATGACTTTGTTGAACATCAATATGATATTCTTATCTGTACAACAATTATTGAAACAGGTATTGATATTCCTAATGCCAATACCATTATTGTTGAAGATGCGGATCGTTTTGGCTTAGCCCAGCTCTATCAGATCAAGGGGCGTGTTGGCCGTTCTGAACGCTTAGCCTATGCTTATTTATTGTATCGTAAAAACAAACAACTCAATGAAGAAGCCACAAAGCGTCTTAAAGCGATCAAAGACTTCACCCAGCTTGGCTCAGGCTATAAGATTGCCATGCGTGATTTATCCATCCGTGGGGCAGGTGATATCTTAGGTGGTGAACAGGCCGGCTTTATTGATACAGTTGGTTTCGATATGTATATGAAGATCTTACAGGATGCAATTAATGAAAAGCAGGGTAAGAAAGAGGAAGAAAGTGATGTTGTTCCAGCCAAGAATGTCAAAGTTAATGGCTATATTCCAGAAGATTATGTTGAGAGTGATATGGAAAAACTAGAACTCTATCAAAAAGTCTATCATGCGAACAAGATGACAGAACTCAATGCGGTTGAAAAAGAACTTGTCGATCTCTATGGCAAGCTTCCTCACGAAGTAGAGAATATTGTTGTGAAACGCCGTTTTGAAATCCTTTGTCACAATAAGAATCTTGATGAAGTCAAGGAAGATCCTAATGGGATTACTATGCGCTTCACTCAGGAATTCTCAGAAAAAGCGGATGGTGAAAAGCTTTTTGGTATTGCCAATAAGCTCTTTACAAAGCCAAAATTCAAATATGCCGATAAAGAAATCTCACTTTATGTCAAGAGTGCTCCTGACTATATCAATCAGGCCACATCATTCTTACAGACAGTATTGACAATGCATGCATAAGAAAAGATGTCCGATTGGGACATCTTTTTAGCTGAGCTGATTAATGATTTCATCAATGGAGAAACCAAATAGGAATCCAAGATGAAAATAGTCATTTAAGGCATTTTCTAGATCGATAGGCTTAAAGGAATTCTTTAAGATGATAATATCTTCATCAATCTTAAGAAGTAAATCGACTAAGTCATTACGATCAGGTATTTCCTCATACTTCTTGATTTCATCAATGCGCATATCAAATGCAACACTCATCAGCATTGTCATTCCGCTTGTATAGGCATCAAGGAGTTCATTACGATGAATAGTTGTGTCATCTTCCCAGAATGTGTAGATATGCGCAATTTCACCTAGCTCACTGACACTCTGCAAGAAAGCAAGAAGCTTCTTCTTTATTCTAACGACATCCAAGACTTCATTCTTGCTTTTGGCTAGTTCACGATTGACAACTAACTGATATAACTTTGCGACTTCATTCATAATATCACCTTCTTTTATATATAATCTTCGCCAATTTCCTGGCAATAGAATTGGTTGCTGGTAAGCTCTTTAAGCTGTTCTAAAAAGGCAGGATCTTTGATATAGAGCGTATAATGGGCTTTTTCATCATAGGTTGTAGCGATAAGCTTAACATCCATAATCCTCATCAAATATTCTGCTTTCTTGGTAAAGTGGTAATCCAAGGCAATCTGATACTTCTTAACAAGTGTCTTCTCTACTATCTCAGCTTCATCCAGTGCCTGAACAACGGCATTGCTGTAGGCTCTTGTCAGCCCGCCAGCGCCTAACTTGATCCCACCAAAGAATCTTGTCACGATGACAATGATATTGCTTAATTCCTGACGCTCAAGGACATTAAGCATGGGAAGACCTGCTGTGCCACTTGGCTCGCCATCATCATCAGCCTTGATGCTGCCACCAACAATATACGCAACACAGTTGTGAGTTGCATCATCAGCCCGATACTTTTGGATGAGTTGGTTTATCTGCGAGGGGTCATTACAGGGAATCAATGTCGTAATAAACTGTGATTTCTTAATCACTAATGTTGATTGGGTTATGTTTTTAACTGATTTCATTCTTTTTCACCTACATTTCATTATAAAACTTGTCTTGGATTTGTCAAAATATAGCAAATGCTTTATAATAAAGCAGTACAATAGGAGTGAAAAAATATGAGTAAAATAGCAATTTTCACAGATAGCGGATGTCAGATTGAAATAAAGGGTGATCACCCAGGTATTTATGTTGCGCCATTATGTATTACAATGCATGATCGTGCTTATTTAGATCAATATGAAATCAACAGCATTGATGTCTTTAAAGAAATGGCTCGTGTTGATCAAATTGTCATGACTTCTCAGCCACCTCTAGGATCAATGATTGAAGTCTTAACAGAAATCAAGAAAGATGGCTATGATGAAGTGATTGGAGTATCGATTGCCACAGGTCTTTCTTCCACAATGACAAGTATGCAGATTGCTGCTGATAACGTTGATATCCCTATTACATTAGTGGACTCCCATGCCACAGCAAGAATACAAAAAGAACTTGTTTTGACAGCCCGTAAATTAGCTGATTTAGGTAAAAATAGTGCAGAAATCAAGGCTATTCTTGATGAAATGGTCAAAGATTCTAGAACAATCATTATGGTTCCTAATCTTGAACATTTAAAAAAGGGTGGGCGCATTACGCCTGCTGTAGCTTTACTTGCCGGCTTATTAAAAGTCGTACCGGTGATGGAATTAAATCATGAATTAGGGGGCAAAATAGATACCCTTGGTAAAGTACGTACTGTAAAGAAGGCCATTAAGACACTGGCTGATCGTATGATTGAGCTTGGCGTTAATAGTAAGGATTATGTCTTTGCGATTGAACATGTCTTAGCTGAAGACTCAGCTAACAGCTTAAAAGCCTATCTTGAAGAAAAGATTGGACCTGCTGATATTTTGGTAAGAGAACTACCTGCTGTTGTCGGTGCTCATATGGGTGTTGGCGGTGTTGGTGTACAGTTTATAAAAAAATATCCTTTCGCTTAAGATCTAGCACAAAGTGCTAGATTTTTTGATGAAAAGACTTAAAAAAATTTGTAAATCGCAATATAATCCCTATATAGGGATTATATTGGCAATATTTTTGGCAAGCTTTCCTTTTATCTATTAAAATAGAGATAGAAAAGGAGAGATGAAATATGTTGGACAATTACTTAGATTTAATGAATATCACATTGGAGGATATGCAATCCTATTTTATCAATATAGACCCTTCAAATCAGGTAAAGCTGGTTTCTTGCTTTAATATCAAGAAGTTTAAGAATATGATTAATGATCAATATGATTATTATTTACAGCTTGGTATTAATCATTTATATGAAGTGAACGATTATGCGGTAATGGAAAAAGAATTAGTGATGATGAATTATTTCTTTCATGATGCACCAGCCTTTGTTTCGGTGAAGAAAGCAATGAAGAAACTTGTCTTGGGATTAAAGAACCCTATTTCTATGTATCGTCTTTTAAGACATATCATGAATCTCGACAAGCGCAGTCTTATTAGCTTGCTTTATGTCAAAGGCTATATCAGCTTAGAAAATGCAGCTTACTTTAGTATCATAGAGAATGAAATCGAAGATGCTTATGCTTATTTAAGTCGTTTAAATCATGAACCAAGTGAAGCATTACTCGCTCTTTATGCCTCATATGATTTACTAGGTGCTATGCGTTTAACATATCATATGACAAACAAGAAACCTCTGTCTTATGCTTATGCTTAGGAGGTAAAATGTTATGGGTGAAAAGATGGCTTTGATTTTACAATTACTTTTGACAAATAGACAAATAGGTATTAAGAATGAAGAAATTGTGAATTATTTAAGTGAACGTGGGTTTAAAAGCCACCGTAAGGAAGTAGGGCGGCTTGTTCATAATCTGAATGACTTCTTTACATTCTTTATTGGTTATCCATTAATACATGGTAAACCTAAAAAGGGTTATGTCATTGAAAATGAATACTATGAAGATGGAGAATTAAAGCTTCTTATGGATGCCATCCTCTTCAATAAAGATGCTTCAGCTAAAGAAAAAGAAGCTTTGCTTGAAAAGCTGCTTAGCTTTTCATCTGTTTACCAGAAAGAACGACTTTCAATGATGCCCTTACTTGAAACAGAGCAGCCTTTTTCGCTCATCTTAAACCTCACCACCATCCTCCATGCCATTGATGAACATAAGAATATTACTTTTCATTACATTGATTATGCCATCTCTAATTCTCATCCTATTGAAATCACTGCTAAGAATGGTAATGGTAAGACGAAGGAAGACTATAATGTCTCTCCTTATCGTATTTATCTTGATAATAACCATTATTATCTCATTGGTTATTTCTCTAAACGTAAAACAAATCTATCGATGTATCGTATTGATCGTATGCGTTATGTGAGAAGAATAGGTGGCATCTATGTTGATATTCAGGATCAATATGATCTTGAAGGCTTTATTACAAAGAGGTTCCATATGTTTGCAAGCGGTCAGGAAGTTGCCTTGACATTTAGATTTAAAGGTGTTCTTTTAAGAGAAATCGTATCCCGTTTTGGCAATACCATTCATGTCAATAAGCTCAAGGAAGATTGGTATCAGGCATCAGTTGATCATGTCTTGATGAATGATGGCTTAAAGATGTGGTTTTTAATGCAAGGGGCTAATGTCTATGTCAATGAGCCAGTAGCTCTTAAAGAAGAAATTGAACAGGACTTAAAGAAAGCTTTATCGCTTTATCAGAAGTAGGGATGACCTGCTTCTTTTTTAAAGATGATTTGTCAAATTAAGTGCAACACCTACGATGAGTTACCCAGTAATTCTTCTTTAGGTGTTTTATATTTTATGCATTTACG
>AUXO018613294.1_pt1 | contig 13514 bp, 15 predicted proteins | sample 768731 | NCBI WGS metagenome assembly AUXO01 (sample SAMN02715735, study PRJNA202380) | gut metagenome | biome: sheep rumen | host: Ovis aries | place: New Zealand: Palmerston North
GGTTCCCTATCTCGATTTCCCTCCCGTGCCAGCCGACCCGGATTTTCCACCCCAGGGATCTCCAGCCCGTGCCAGCCGAGTTGTCAAAATTGCACACACAATTCACACAATTCTCTCACATGTTTCACGTGAAACATTCCCCTCCCGGCAGCAGAGCTTTCAAAATCTTTCTCTTTATTTGTTAAAGGTTTAACAAGGTTGTTAAATTCGTAACTATCCTTGAAACCAGTTTACAAAGATTTTATAATTGTTTCACACTCATTTAATTGGATTGTGAAACAGTTCAGTAGTACAATGGTCTTACAATAAGAAAGGAGATAATAACAATGCAGACAAAAAGAAATTACACAATAGAACAAATACTTGACTACGATGGTGAGCAGCTCCATCAAATGAAAACAGATGAACTGTTAGACCTTATCCGTGGATCGATCAACAAAGTACGGAAAAGAGCAAACGTAATAGAAAAACACAATCTTGAAAAAGTAAGCCAACCTTATGCAGAGCTAAAAGAAAGCGGTGGATACAAATTCGACCTATCTAAATATGGAAGAAACAAAGACGGATCAATCCGGCGTAACGACCTTGTTGCCGATGTGATGCGCTATCAGCAATATTTAGGATCGAAAACCTCCGGTTACAAAGGTCTGATGGATTGGGATAAAAATGTTGCAAACAGTTTCAAAAATCCAGACGCAGCCAGAACATACCGCAACTGGTCATGGGAAGAAAAGAAGCAATACTGGGACATTGTAGATGTTATAAAGAAAAACAATGCAAAATTAGCCAATACATACGACAGCGAACGACTTCAATCCATGACAGCAGTAACCATAGAGGATTTCGATATTATTGGCCGACTTACACGGGAAGAAATTTCGTTTGATCAGGCCAAAAGCGAAATAGAAAGTTTTCTTGAAAAAGCCAGAAAACAGGATTTAGCAGCACTACGGCAATACAGCTAGAAAGGCAAATAAATGTTTCAACTCGGACAGGTACACAGCAACACGGAAGACATGTTAAAAGCGGCCGGGCGGTATGAAATGGTAAACAAGCGTGATTTTGACCGCCAGGAACGCAAAGTAAAGTTCATAAAGTACATAAACTTTCCGTGTGCGTTCGATATAGAAGCTACATCATTCACAACCGGAACAGGTGACAAACTTGCTTGTATGTACATCTGGCAAATGGGTATCAATGGGCATGTAGTGACCGGCAGAACATGGAAAGAGTGGGCCGAGGCTCTGCATACCATTAAAAACTATTACGGACTGAACGACAGAAAAAGAATGGTCATATACGTGCACAATCTTCCATATGACTCTGAATTTTTCCGTAAAATGTTTACATGGGATCAGATTTTTGCAAAAGATCTGCGTAAACCTCTTTACATGATTTCAGAGGGGTTTGAGTTCCGGGATAGTCTGGCACTGGCCGGGTGTGGTCTGGAACAGGTCGGCAAAGATCTGACAAAATACAAAGTTCGCAAGTTGGTGGGGGATCTGGATTACGATAAAATTAGAACGTACAAGACACCACTAACCCAGAAAGAATTTGACTACTGTACACATGATGTCTTTGTACTGATGGCTTACATTCAGGAACAGATTGAACTGTTTGGTGACATAGTAAAAATCCCCATGACCAAAACCGGAATAGTAAGAAATTACTGCCGGGAATATTGCTTTGAAAAGAAGTATCGTAAACAGTATAGAGCACTGATGAAAGAACTCACTCTGTCTGGTGTGGAAGAGTATGGATTTTTGAAAGCAGCTTTTACCGGTGGTTTTACGCATGCAAACCACAGGAGAGCAAACAAGGTATGGCACAACGTGAAGTCATACGATTTTACCAGTTCATACCCGGCTGTAATGCTTTCTGAACTATTTCCAATGAGCAAGGGTGAAAAGGTAGACATAAAAGACCGGAAACACTATGAACAGCTTATTGCTGATGGTTATGGAGTTGTCATGAATGTAGCTTTTGAGGGTGTTACAAGTAAGACAGAAGCTGATAACTACCTCTCTGAAAGTAAATGTTTTGAAGTAAAGGGCTGCATAAACGACAACGGCCGTATAAAAGCAGCAAAGTCGTTCTGGACTACCTGCACCAACGTGGATTTTGAAACAATCGAAAAATGTTACGAAATTAACAAAGTCACGTTTGGGGAAGCCTACATATATGAAATGGCACCACTTCCCAAATCAATCATAGAGTGTATATTGCACTTCTATAAAGGTAAGACAGAACTGAAAGATGTAGTCGGTGAAGAAGTACAGTACCAGCTACTGAAAGGTATGCTAAATTCCATCTATGGCTGTACAGTACAGGACATCATAAACGATGAAATCAGTTATATCGATAACGAGTATGTACACACAGAGGGTAAAGACACAGAACAGCAAATTACTGATTATAACAACAGCAAAAAGCGGTTCCTGTTTTATCCCTGGGGTGTTTTTGTAACAGCTTACGCCAGAAGAAACCTCTGGACCGGTATTCTTGAATGCGGACGAGACTACATATATGCTGATACTGATAGTATAAAGATACTGAACCCGGAGAACCACAAGACATACATAAAAGATTACAATGAAAAAGTGACCAAAAAGATTTCCGCAATCCTTGGTTTCTATGGTATAGACCCTGCAGAAGCATCACCCAAAACAATCAAAGGTAAGAGCAAACCCATCGGAGTTTGGGACGATGATGGTGATTACGACACATTCAAAACACTTGGAGCAAAGCGTTATCTGGTAGAGTATAAACCTTGTCAGGACGAAATTGACAATCTTAAAGGTGTAGCGCTTGCATACTACAACGAACACGGTACACAGCTTAAATGTACCATAGCCGGATCCAACAAAAAGAATACTTCCAAATGGTTCATGGAACAGGAAGACCCATGGGAGACTTTCACTGATGAAATGGTAGTTCCGGAAGAATACTCTGGAAGAATGGTAGCATACTACGGAAAGGAAAGTTTCAGAAACGTTCCTGTTACCGACTATCTGGGTCAAACGGCCTATGTATCAGAGTTTTCTTTTATCCACTTTGAAAAATCTGTTTACACACTGTCTATATCAGACGATTATGCAAGTCTATTGACAAGTGTGGAACACTGGAACTAAAATAACCACAAGGGAAAGCGTCACAGGCATAAAGGGGACGTGGTAACGGTTAGAGGGCTGACACCGTATAAGAAGGGAGAAAACATATGTATAGAATGACAATTTATCTTAAGAACCCTGTCACTACCGTAACATCCAGAGACGACTTTGGTGAAACAACAACTCAAACGCCATTGACTATTGATAAAGTGACTGGTCATAAAGTGTCCGATGGCTATTTGTTTGTACAGTCTCATGATGGTGATTATGTGATAGACTTGAGAAATATCTTATATAGGAGACTTGAGCAATGAAAAAATATTGGACATCGGAAGAAATCGACAAGACAGAGGCACAGTATAAAATCCTGGTATCAGAGCGAAGCACTGGCAAGTCCTACGATGTAAAGAAGAAGCGTTTGGAGAACTTTTATAAAGACCAGGATGATTTTAAATTCTGGTATCTTAGGTGCCAGCCGAACGAGGTAAAAGCCACCGGTGTTATGGAGTATTTTAATGATGCTCCAATAGAACAGATAACAGCCGGGGAATATATGTGCGCTTTTGCATATGGTGGGCAGCTTTTCCTGGCAAACCGTACAATAAAAGGCAAATATGAAAAAGGCCCTCTGATGGGATGGTATGGGGATCTGTACCATTATGGGATATACAAATCCCATGCCTATACGGGTTGCTCTGATATCATATATGAAGAGTTCATAAACAATGCACCACATGACCCACAGGAACCCTACTGGCTACAACAGTTAGTTTCAACGATTTTCCGTGATAATACCGGTACGGTGTGGATGATCGGCAACACGGTAAACAAGATCAATGTCTACTCTGAAGAGTGGCAGCTTGAGAATTTCTGTAACATGAAACCGGGGCAAATCGATGTCTATGACAAACACAGTACAGGTCCGGAGGGTGAAGACATCATTACCAAGATTGCGGTGGAGTTCTGTGATACACTGGGCTCACACAGTAAAATGTTTTTCGGTAACGCAGCCAAATCCATCAAAGGTGGAGAATGGGACGTATACGAGCAAAACAAAATCCCACATGCAGACCTACAAAACTACAAAATGATATACGAAATCGTGATACAGGGTTTCGGGTTCAAATATCTGATGCAACTTTATATAGGAAAAGATGGGGAGCGCTTTGTATATGTAAAGCCACATACCACAGATAGAAAGGTGCGCCGGATCATATCAGAGGCATGGTCACCAAATCCAATGGTAACACCGTCTTTCCGGACTGATCTTAAACCAGAACTGATGATGAAGGACTGTTTCTATAATAACAAATTAGTCTTTCCTACCGACCGGATTGGTACAGACTTTAACAACCTAATCCAGCAAAAGAAGTGGAAGCTTTAAACGGCTTCCATTTTTTCGTGTTGACAAAGAAAAAACTTTGTGATAGTTTTAACAATGAAAGGGAGGTACACTATATGGATATGTTTGAAGCTTATGATAAGTACATTAAACCCGAAGACGACGCCGCAGCCGCTGCTCTGGCGGAGGCAGCAAAGAAGGAAGCCGAAAACCTCTGGGATGACCACCAGCCGTCAACAGAAGAGAAAAAAGTGGTAGATCAGCCAGGGGTTCAGGATACAAATGTTTCACGTGAAACATCGACCGCCCCAACACTTTCTGACACAGATATTGATGCAATAGCTAAGAGGCTGGCAGAGATCATGGGGCAGAAAGGGGGAACAAACGATGGATCTGACGGAAATAGTTAATGTGTTGTTTAACTACGGCATAGCCGGAATCGTTCTGGCATATGCACTGTGGAAAGATAAGACTTTCACGGACAACATCAATAAGACAATGACAACATTGTCAATCGCAGTGGATGATATCAAAGACATCCTAAACAAAGAAAAGGAGGAAAAATAACATGGCAAACGTAAATCAGATTTTTCAACTGGTAAACAATGCAGCTTCCGAAGCTATGGGAATGGCTGCCATTACAGTAAAAGACACTTCTACACTGGTTTCCCTGGGTGACCAGGTACTTTCTAGCCAGACCAACACCGATAAGTTCTACCAGGCTCTGGTGGATCGGATCGGTAGAACAGTGATCGCTATAAGACAGTACAAGGCCAAAAAGCGCTCCGTAAAGAGGGACGAAATGGACTGGGGTATCTGGTACCAGAAAATTTCTTATAAGAAGATCAGTGCTCAGGCAAACACCGACTGGGATAAAAACTCCACTCTTTCCAAGTACGACATCACTCCACAGACCGAGGCAGTTCAGAAGCTGTACTCTAAGGTTGGAACTTTCCGCTTTGCGGATTCCGTACCACAGACCAAGCTTTTCACTGCTTTCACAAATGCAGAGGCAATGGGTGCTTTCATCTCCGGTATTTACACCAACATGGACAACATGATTGAAAAATACGATGAGAACAATGATAACCTGGCAGTTGCCACCAACATTGCAGTTGTGATGCTGAACGGTAAAGCTACCCAGAAGAGAAACCTGCTTACAGAGTACAACACCGAGCATCCTGACGCAACTCTTACAGCTGACAACTGGAAGGAAAATCTTGACTTCCTGAAGTTTGCATCAGAACAGATCGGCCAGACCCGGAAATATATGGAGGATCTGTCTGTTGCTTTCAACTGCTCGGAGGACATCCCTAGGAATACCGATGAGGAAAACTGCGTAGTAGAAGTGCTGTCCACGTTCGCAAAGAAAAGTGCTTTCTATCTGCAGTCTGACACATTCCACAAAGAGCTTGTGGAGCTGCCCCGTTATGAGGAAGTATCCTACTGGCAGGCACCTGGTGAAGGATACGCTTTTGGGGATGTGTCTTCCATCAATGTCAAGATTGATGCTGAACACACGGTTACCGCAGATGGTATCATAGCTTTCCTGCATGATCGTGACAGCGTGGCTTCTGTGATCAAAAAGAAGAGAGCATTTGCAAGCTACGATGAGATCAATGACCGCATGGTATTCGGTAAAAACTTCGACTACGGCTATGCAGTCGATGACAGTGAGAACGCTGTAGTTTTCTATGTAGCATGATAATGTTTCACGTGAAACATTAGACAATAATCCGGGAAGAGGGCGGAGGCGAAATAGTCGCCCCGTCCTTTTCTATATCATGGAGGGAAAAGATATGCTTTTAGATAGTATGATAAACGCCGGGGCTTTCCCATACGGCTACGATGCAAAAGATGGAACCGTACAAAGCGGCTATGCTTTTTGGAAACAGAACCTTGCGGAAAGATCCATCAGACTGTTCGACTGGGAAAACACTGGGGACATCCCGGAAGATGAATTTGAAAAGATCATCATGTTCAACGGTATGGGCTTTGGTACCAAGGTGAAGAAAACAGGGAAGCATGTGCTGCTTAACTGTAACTATGGTGGCAATCCTACCTACTACTATGACAGGTGGGAAAGTGTCATGGTGAGAAGTCCACTTTACTCTGGAGAAGCAAAGCCTGGAAAAGACGGTGTACTTTTTAGAAACAATTCCATGTGCACCAGCATCCTACCACTGATACATCGCTATGCTGTGTTACTGGCCCACACTGATACCACCTACATTGATACACTTATCAATGCACGTGATGCATCTGGTATCCCGGTAGTACAGACAGAAGAACAGCTGAACAGCTACATCGAACACCGCAATGCAATCGCAAACGGCAAGATCAAACCTGTTTCCGATACTGCAATGCTGGGAGTTACTTTCGCAGCTTCAAATAGCTCCGTGGCTATCAATCCCAAAGACATTCTGGAATGTCGCCAGAACCTGCTTTGTGCGTTCTACAATGACATTGGCGTCCGTGCTCATCAGACGAAAAAGAGCAACATGATACAAGCCGAGGTCGGGCAGGATGACCAGATGCTTCTTTTGAACCTTGACGACATGCTGGAAAGCAGGAAGAAAGCAGCCGAAGAGTTCAACGCACGATATGGAACTGACTTGAAAGTAGACAAGTCGGAAGAATTGAAAGATATGGAGGAAAATGGATATGGACAGAATTTCAATCCTGGAACTGTACAGAACAGCGAGAAATGAAAACAAGCCACTTTTCGGAGATCCTGAAGACCTGGCAACCTATGATTTCATGTCTGCCTATCTGGTAAAGTTTAACCGGCTCGACCGCAACTTTGCTAAGACGCATGCCCATTGGTGCCCACTCTGGAACCTGAACTATGAAAGCGATAAGAACGGTGTGTACAATGCTTTCCGGGAAGACGTTACCGACCTGATCGAGAAGAACTCAAACGAGTATCAGAGGTTGTGGGATGCACTTGTGGAAGCTTCCTATGATCCAATAGAGAACTATGACAAGTATGATGAAATCATAAGCAACTTCGGAGCAACCCGTAGAACTGACAACATCGGAGCCGGACGCCGGGCAACAGCATACGGAGCCCAGAGCCGTACCAATCAGTACGGGGCACAGAGTTCCAGTACCAACTTTGGAGCGGTGAGCACAACTCTTACAAAGGGAAGCCAGATCGACAGTGAAAGCATTGGCCAGAGACAGGACAGCTCTACCCACTACATGCAGGGGTTCAACTCTACCAATCCGAATGAAACAAATTCTGATGCAGCCAGCACTGGGGCACAGCTGAACAGCAAGACTTCCGGGGCACGTAGTGACAGCGAAAGTACAGCCGCTCACAGTGACAGCCAGAGCATCGGACAGCACAGTGATACAATCAGTGAACAGGCACACACTGACACACTGACTGAAGATGCAAGGGTGAACACCAGTGCCGAGGATGCCAGACAAGACAAAGTAGAGCAGCACACACATGGTAACATCGGTGTGACATCGGCCATGGATCTTATCAACCAGGAGGTTGCTTTGAGGATCGGAACACGGTTCTACGACATCATCTTTAATGACATTATCAAGGAGCTTTGCCAGCTTGTAGATGATTGTTCCGTCGGTGCTTTATCCATCTGTCTGAACCGGAAACCAAAAGCACTGCGGGAAATTGCAAGCTACGGAGAGTTCACCATGTACGTAGACGAAAACTCCGGGCTGTATGTAGTATATGAAGCCGGGCAGGTGGTGCCGTCTTTCCGATATGACGAAGCAACCGGAAATCTGTACATCATCGACCGGGCAGGGTTTGAGATCCACTTGCGCTATGATGCAGAGAGTGGTAATCTGTATAGAGAAGAGGAGGTATAAAGATATGAGCGAAACTTTAATTGGTAACGTAAGAGGACAGCAGGGTGAAAGAGGCCCGCAGGGTGTGCAGGGTGTGCAGGGACCAGCAGGGCCACAGGGTAGCCAGGGCCAGCAGGGTCCGGCAGGTGAGGGAGTTCCCGCCGGTGGTACTGCAGGGCAGGTACTCGCAAAAGTAGACGGTACTGATTACAATACGGAATGGAAAGATGCAGCCGGCGGTGTGGTGATCAAAAGTGCAACATATACGCCGGATGAAAGTCTTACCACTGATGACGAAGTTGCTGCCGACTTTATCAGCTACATACTGAACACCCTTATAAACTCTGCATCACAGTCCCAGAGAGGACAGCTTTACATACCTACAGGGAAGATTTACAGTAAGGTTTGGAAGGTCGGAAGCAGCGTTTTCTTCGGTATAGCACCACAGTCCACAGCCTATACGGAAGACACCACATGTGCAAAACACGATATATCTGCTTTTGCACCATCTAATCCAACTGGGAAATACTTTTACTACCGATATGATGCCGTATATGGAAACATTACGTTCCAGACCATTAAAGGTGTAGATTTCAAATTCTCCCTTAGTGAGTACAGTCTTAAGGGTTTCCCTTATGCAGTGATGTCTGAATACGGCACTAAGCAGCCCGGAGATCCATATTACAACGAGTTTGGGCCTCTCGTTATTGCTGGCATGTGGAACATACTCACGACAAGTATGGGAGCACCAACTGGTTATATTAGCCGGGAAAAGATCACTACCAGAGAAGGCTACAACGACACACCGGAAAATTACAGGCACTTCCAAATTGCAAAACTGGACGGTACAGCAACACCTGGACTTGAATGGGTTGATTTCACCGGTCCAGTACTGTCTCTTAGTGATGAGAGCAGCCAAAACTGGGTGCCAATATCCAAATACCTGGATCTCTGCCCCGCTGGCGTAACAGGCCAGACGGTTCCAGACATGTACACAAAGCCCATTTACTATGCAAATGCAGTAATGGCCGGTTACTTGTCTTCCAACTACGTGGCCGTGATGCTCGATGCTGATGACTATGCTGATATGATAGCAAAATCACTGACGCCAAAATTCCCGGTTTTCGTAATCGGCGCATAATGTTTCACGTGAAACATCACAGGGGCTATCTTAACCGGTAGCCCCTATATTGGAGGAAAATATGGAGATTATACTTTATCAGAATACAAGCCCAAACAATAAAATGCATAAAAATTTAGTGAATCCTACTACCTTAACAGGTGAAATCCGAAACGAACTAAATATACTATCACCCGAAATACGGGTCGAAGGTGTGGTGTACAAAGATTTTAATTATGCCTTCATCGAGGCTTTCGGCCGCTATTATCATATAACAGACTACCGCAGTCTTGGTCACAATCAGATTGTACTTTTTATGAAAGTCGATCCGTATATGAGTTTTGAAGCTGACATACTGAATACAGAAGTCATGCTGGATTCTACTAGCATGGCAGCCAATGCGGAAATGGACTTGAACACAGGAAACCTGGCAAGCAAGGAAGGACTTGTGCAAAGTATCATAGAGTTCGAGGGGGCATCAGCTGACTTTGAGGTTGGTACAACACTGCTTTTGACAGTCGGAGCATACACAACCGGCGGAGGAGGAGGAACATCTTTTGATGACAGCGGAAGCACATCTAGTGATGATAGCGGAAATGGTAGTGGAAGCAGCGGACCGTCTGGGCATTCCGGTACATCACACAGTAGCGATCCTATTGAACCATAAAGAGGTGAAAGCATGAGAGTTTATAGAGATGGAAACAAATGGATATATGAACATGCCAATTTAATAAACCTTGTGCCTGGCCGTAGATCCATCATACAGCCGGGACGCTGGAAGCTTAACAGCTCCTATCCCGCAATTTTTGCCACAACTGTAACCCTTGGTAGTGACACAGTGAGTCTTGGAGATGATCAGTTTTACTCCCTTTCAAACTGGCTGAACGATAACAAGCCCGGATGGGATGAGCCCGTAGATATTGAGTATGAGGCCGAGCAGACAAACCAAGATGGAAAGTTACCAAAGATTGCTCTTTACTTTATGTGCGAGCGTAAAAGTTCTACACTGTACGAAATCAAAGCATGCTTTGGCTGTGGATGGGGCAGCGGTAGTGATCTGCTTATGTTGTATGATGACTATGTGAACTTTAGAGCTGGGGAATGGCATTGCGACCGAGCACCACACGGAGAACCTGCACCACAGCCCGAGGGATGGGCTACTAATAATGATGCTGGCGGAATTGGAAGTTTTGCTGGCTCTTACAGAGTATTGGAAACTTTCAACGCCGACACCGTTGCCGAAGCTTACGAAATTTGGGGTGAATATGCCGATGCCATTGATGCACGTGTACGTTTCCCCAGATGGTTCGAACGTGAAAGGATTTACGGCCTTGCACCGTATACATATCCGGAGTACACAAATGTAATGACCTGGCTCCATAATGGAGCTGGATGGGAAGAGGAGGACATACCTGTGGATACTAGCTGGAGACACCCAAAGAGTAAATTGAGATCTATACACGCATGGAAACTGACAGATGCATCAGAATTGAACTATCAGAAGAGTTTGTGGAGTATGGACACAGACGACACAAAGATTTCTAAGAGCCTTTATGCAAATCCTATGGATTGCATAATTGCTGAAAATTTCATCCCTTTTGCCTTTCCCTCTGATCAGTTAAGCGCAAGGGAACAGGCAATTTTGGTAGGCATACAGGAGCTTTCCTACAACGGCGAGCAGGTCAAAGCCTACTTTCTTACAGATGAGTACCACGAAATTGAGTTTGGCAGCGTGGTCATACCCAGAACGTTCAACGATTACAGGGACTTTACCGAAACAAGTATACAACTGTTTCTCCCTTGTATCGGATGGAAAGCACTGGATGCCCAGACATACATGGGAAAGGAACTGATTATAAAGTACCGTCTGGACTTTGTAACCGGCGATATCCTTGCACTTTTGATCACTAACCCAGGTTCTGTGATACAGGACACCATGAAAGGAAACTGTCTTTCTTCCATCCCTATCAGTGGTAGAGATTTTACAAGCGTCCTGCAGGCCAGACTTGCACAACAGAATGCCATGATTACCGCCGTTGGTGGTTTCGTTGGTGGTGCTGCTTCCGGGTTGGTAGGCATTGCAACCGGTAACCCTGTCCTTGCTGTAGGCGGAGCTGCCACTGCCCTCGGCTCTGTTACTTCTGGACTACAGAGCGGAAAGGCTGCCCAGATCCAGGCAACAAAAGCAGAAAACAATGTTGTGAAAGACGGTAACCTCGGTGGCGCTAATGCTGTTTTGGGATACTCCAAAGCATACATTGTAATCAGTCGCCATGCTGACGCAATGCCCACACGCTACCAGAACTACGAGGGCTACCAGACAAACAAAATCTTGACAATTTCTAATCTTACGGGGTATATTAAAGCAAGAGAGGTTTATTTCTCATCCGCCCGGGCCACCGAGGAGGAAAAGGCTATGATTGAAAATGGGTTAAAGAAAGGAGTTTTTAAATGAGTAAAGCAGAGTTCTTACAGAAAATTGCACCGGTGATCGAACGTATTGCAAATGCCAGAGGCTACGGAGCATACAGCCAGGCGATTATTGCGCAGGCAGGTTGTGAAAGCAACTGGGGAAAAAGTTCCCTTGCTTCTAAGTTCCACAACTATTTCGGTATGAAAGCCGGAAAGAGCTGGAAAGGAACGGTGGCCGAGCTTGTTACCCGTGAAGAGTACGTAAAGGGTGAGCTGACCACAATAACCGCCAAGTTCCGTGCGTATGGATCCCTGGAGGATGGCATAAACGGCTACTTTGATTTCATCGAGAGCTATAAGCGCTATCAGAACTTAAAGAAAGCATCCGATGCTTATGACTACATCAAAAAGTTGAAAAGTGACGGCTGGGCCACATCTTCCACTTATGTAGAGACACTGACAAAGATCATGGAGGGTTTGAAAAATGAAACTGGTGTTGCTGTTGCTGATCCTAAACCTTGTGTATCTGATGATCACGGACTTCGGAGAGTAGCCCTTGACGTGATCAGAGGAAAGTACGGAAACGGATCAATCCGGAGGCTGCGGTTATCACAGGCCGGATACGATTACAGAGCCGTACAGGCTGAAGTAAACAAAATCTTAAGCGGTAAATAAAAGACCCCGGGAGAAATCCCGGGGCTTTCTTTATTCGTTACACATTTCCTTTTCAATCTCCAGTTCCACCAGTAGCTGCTCACATTCCTTGCGTTGCTCTTCGGACAGCTCTTCGTCTTCCATATGCTCCCATACTTCTTGTGGAAGCGGATGGATACCCTCGGTGTTGAGTTCGTGTAGTTCATGTAGTTCGTCTGTTCTGTACTTCGGACGATCTAACGCTAGTGCCATGCTGTCCACTATATCGGCAGCCGATTTGTAGTGCTCCATAGCTTCGATGTCTGCCAGGATGTTCATGTACTTGCTATCAGATACATGGTAGTGCTTTCCCAGATCTATCAGAGCCAATTTGATATCCATGTCCACAGTGGCCAGAAAGTCATTGCTGTCGTGGAAGATGTCATTGCTTCTTTCTCTGACATGCTCCGCATGGATTGTGTTGATGTCCCATATATCATCAGCGGAAGAAATCATGCTTTCTACTGATGCTTGTAGCTCTGTCCTGGTGGTAATTGCTTTTTGGATCGCCAGTGCCATCTTAGATATATGATAGTCTTTGATACTGGTTCTTGCGTCCTTGCCCTCTGTGATCTGGATTTCCATGCTTATCTCTTTGTTCAGCTCGTCTACTCTACACATATTTTCAACCTACCTTTCCGAAACTTTCTACGTTTTCATACATCTGCTCTAATGCTTTGAACATCGTTTCCGATGTGGACACATAACCCATCTTACACTGGATCATGTACAGGAGACGGTGACGCTCATCCGGATTTACTTTCCAGTCTCCATGATTGTAGTGAGTGATGATTGTTGTGGATGATACTGATGGCATGTACTCTAACTCCCTTCTTTTTCTTCTAAACATATCGTTTCCTTTCTGGCATGTCTGCCGCTTGTTTATTGTACGACTTCATTATAACAGGTAGATTTTGAAAATCAATTATATAAATCTTAAGTAATTCTAAAATATTTATAAACTTCGTTAAACCTTTAACAAATAAAGAGAAAGATTTTGAAAGCTCTGCTGCCG
>AUXO013460417.1_pt1 | contig 13512 bp, 19 predicted proteins | sample 768731 | NCBI WGS metagenome assembly AUXO01 (sample SAMN02715735, study PRJNA202380) | gut metagenome | biome: sheep rumen | host: Ovis aries | place: New Zealand: Palmerston North
CCGGACATTTTCTTATCCGGCTTGAAGCCGTCATCACGCCTTGGAAAATCAGGTATCATACCGTCGTTCTCCACAAGCATATTCATGACCTTATCGTAGTCTGAATCTATCGAGCGGATGTTGAAGATGTTGATGCCGCCTATTATCAGCAGCTCAACAATAAAAAGAGAGACCGCAACGATAGCCACGAACTTTTGCTGAAGCCGTTTTATCATTTCCCCTCACTCCTCATCTCCATGCTCAAATACTAATTCTGTTTCTGCACAAGGGTATACCCTACCCCTCTGGACGCCTTTATCTCCACATCAGCCCCAACGCTTGCAAGTTTTTTGCGAAGATAGGATATAAACACCCAGACCACATTTATTTCCGCATCGCTGTCATAGCCCCAGATCCTTTCCATAAACCGCTCGGTGGAGATAAGCATATTTTTATTGCTCATCATCATCTCAAGCATCTGGAACTCTTTATTGCCAAGCCTTTGTGTTCCGTCAGGGCCTTTAAGGTCAAATGTCTCACGGCTGAGAGTTATGTTCCCAAAGCTCAGATCATTTGGTGAAAACTCGCTTTTGCGCCTTGTCATCGCTCTTATCCTTGCAAGCAGCTCGCCCATTGCAAAGGGTTTTGTAAGGTAGTCATCCGCACCGCTGTCAAGACCTGTGATCCTGTCGCTTACCTGAGACTTGGCTGTTAGCAGCAGCACAGGGGTGTTTATCCCCTTTTCACGCAGCCTTTTGAGCACCTCTATACCATCCATTTTTGGCATCATTATGTCAAGTATTATCCCGTCGTAATTCTCGCTTATCCCGTAGCTGAAAGCATCTGCACCGTCATAAACGGCGTCTACGGAATAATTGCTGTGTTTTAAGACCGCCACCAAAGCGTTGGAAAGCTCCTTTTCATCTTCTGCAAGCAAAAGTCTCAACATTCTCACTCCTTGTCCATTTTTGTTTATAATAGCACATCAACTTAAATATTACCTTAAAGTATAACATAATCAAGATATTTTTGCAAGAAAAAAGCACAGCTGCAGCCTTTTTTAAAAATGAAATGGAATGTGAGAAATCGAGAGAAACGGAGAAAAACAGAGAGATTTCAAGAGAAATAGGGATATAAATTAAAAATTCGCCTGTTTAGCCCTTGACTTTTGTTTTAACATTTTGTATAATGGACAATGTTGCGAGTCCGCAGAATATTTTTAATATGCCATGCGGAAACTGACTAACCAAAATTGAACGGAGGAAATCATATGTCAACTTATATGCCAAAGGCTGCAGATATCAGCCGCACATGGTATATCCTGGACGCAGAAGGTCAGTCCCTGGGTAGAGTTGCTGCCAAGGCTGCTCACATTCTCAGAGGCAAGCATAAGCCAACTTTCGCACCACATGCTGACTGCGGCGACCATGTTATCATCATCAACACAGACAAGGCTGTTCTTACGGGAAATAAACTGGAGGACAAGTATTACAGATGGCACACCGGCTGGATCGGCGGCCTCAAGGAGATCAAGTACTCCAAGCTCATGGCTGAGCAGTCTGACAGAGCTATGACAATAGCTGTTACAGGTATGCTGCCTCATAATTCTCTGGGCAGAGCTTGCGCTAAAAGACTTAGAGTTTACAAGGGTGCAGAGCACAACAACGCTGCTCAGAAGCCAGTAAAATACGAACTGTAATTGAAAGGAGCAATATAGATGTACGAATCAAAGAAACCATATTTTTATGGTACCGGAAGAAGAAAGCATTCTGTTGCCCGTGTTCGTGTTTACGAGGGTACAGGCAAGATCACAATAAACGGAAGAGATATTGACGATTATTTCGGACTTGAGACACTCAAGCTGATCGTTCGTCAGCCATTCGGAGTTACAAATACAATTGACAAGTACGACATTGTCTGCACAGTTGCAGGCGGCGGAGTCACAGGTCAGGCAGGTGCTATCAGACATGGTCTTTCAAGAGCACTGCTCCAGGCAAGCGACGATTACCGTCCTCTCCTCAAGAAGGAAGGCTTCCTTACAAGAGACCCAAGAATGAAGGAGAGAAAGAAGTACGGCTTGAAAGCTGCTCGTCGTGCTCCTCAGTTCTCAAAGAGATAATCTGCCTAAATTCAATAATACAAAAGCCGTTCGATATGAGCGGCTTTATTATTTTGCAGCCTTGACAAAATAAGAAATGTAGGATATAATACTTATAGAAGCACTATAAGTGTCTAACGAGAGGTTGGCTCGATAAAAATCCGTAACTAATGCTGTACGAATGGGACAGAGGGTCGGCGGACGACATAAAACTCCGTAACTAATGCAGTACGAATGGGACTGAAGGTCGGCGGACGACATAAAAACCAATCACTAAAGGGAAATGATCTACACTGCGGTGTAGCATTTCCCTTTTAAATTTAACACAGAATAACCGCTGAGAGAACAAACTCTCAGCGGTTATTTTTATACCTATATCTTATTGATAGCCTCCAACAGATCCAGCACATTAACGTGCGTATAAACTCTTTCGGTTAGCGACATAGCACCAGATTTTCTTTATGGCAAAAGTCAAATAGACTCAAACTATGTTCATAAGGATGAATTCAATGATAGGATGTCGAAAAAGCCTGCAAATGGTTCTTTATCAAAGCAGCGAAGAAAGTATACTTTTTGCATAGTTATATCAGACCAAAAAACAGCTACTACACCCGACATCACAATGCACTTATATCCAAGAATATCAAATGGGAACGGACACGGTAGAGACACATCGATGCCTTTGCCAATATTCAATATCTCGTTTATTATATTTCCTATCTCCAAACTTGCACTAAACGGATCACTGCAGCAATTATTCTTATACTCAAAGATCTCGCCGAGATCGGTCACAAAAGCCGGTGTAAATATTAGCTTACTCTCCATTATATCTATACCTCTCTCTAAACTTTTGCAGCGTAGCTAAACCATCAATATGGATCCCGTCTGCCAGTTGCTGCTGTGCAATCAGAAGCTTTATCATCGCCTCAGTAGAAACGATAGACCTTTCATAAGTCGCATTACTCATTATAACCATATCCTCTCTACCATTCTTGGTTATGAATACAGGTTCGTTTGTCTGATGACACAGATCGGATATCGCAGATGTATTTCTTAGATCCTTTATCGGTATTATATATGGCATAAAATCACCCTTTGCATATTATTATGTCATTATTATAGCATAATTAAGTACACGTGTCAACATTTTTGCAAAAGTCGTTTCAGCAAGCGTGGTAAATATTACCATTTAACAAATTAAAACTTTGTACACTTTTGCTATTGAAATTCTAAAACCGTTGTGCTATCATTTATACAGAAGAGAAAGACCGGATGGTGAAAGGCGGATAAAATGAGCACTCCTAAAATGACAGAAGAACATATAAAGGAACGCAAAGAGGAGATACGTCGTGCAATGGAAAAAATCACACCTCGGATAATGCTAGATTATTTTGAAAAGAGAATAATCGGGCAGCACAAGGAACTTATGATGATAGTATATATGCTATATACGTATTTGCAACTGGCTTGTAAAGAAGTCATAACCGATGTGCCAAGCTGGGTACTGACAGCACCAAGTGGATGCGGAAAGACCGAGGTATATCGTACATTAAAGGCGTTTTGTGCTGATCAAGGAATACCCATTCCGATAATCCACGTAGATCTTAGTCAGATTACTGAGGCTGGATTTCAAGGAAAGGAAGCTAACAGCATAATACAATCACTTGCTCTTGAGGATAGTGTTCTCGATGGGATCGGTATATGTTTTCTTGATGAGGCCGACAAAAAATTCTCTCCTTCGCACAACTCAGATGGGGAGGACATCAATGCTAAGACACAGTCAAATCTGCTGACGATGATCGAGGGAAGTGTAGAGAATATTCCGCTTAAAAATGGCGGAGCAAGACGAATGGATTCTAACCAGACAATGTTTGTGCTTATGGGAGCATTTCAGGATTTGCGTAACAGCAAGCAGAAACGTATTCAAACAACAGATCGGGGAATTGGATTTATATGCCGGGATGTGGAGCCAAGCACGGAGGATGTATTCTACGGGGATATAACTCTTGAGGATATGATAGAGTTCGGAATGCTTGAAGAGATCGCCGGAAGAATGCAGATGGTAGTCAATTTTCATAAGCTGTCAATAGAGGATATGACAGATCTTATACTTTCAAAGATCCATATACTCGAGCAGGAACTTCAAATCTCGATAGTGTTTGACGATAATACAATCAACTCGCTTTTAGATATAAGCTATACGAATTTGGGCGTGCGCCGTGTTACTAACTGTCTCAGGACGCTTGCATTCAGAGCAATATCAGAGGTGTTTTACGACAAAGCCATCGACAGTAACTGTTGCCTCGTGATAGAAAATTCAAACAGTGCATACATAGAATTTGCTGGTGCGCAAGAGGTGCAAAAAACACATAGATGCGGCTGAGCAATCATCTTAGTCAGATACTGGAGGTATTATTATGAATACAATATTTGAAAATCGCCCAAAAAGTGATAAAGAGATCAACATCATACTTGTCAAAAGAGATGTAGCCATTGAGTGCGCAGCAAGCGTAACGGGGTTTATATTCCGCAACTACGACTTGAATCACGTTGAGTATCCGCAGGATATATCGAAAATCTATGAGCGCAATACTTATTACGAGCAAAACGCTTTTATGTGCGACTCCGAAAAGGAGCTTGACAGGATACTTGCTGAAATAAAAAAGGACAACGAGTATGTCAAAGCACATACTCCTCTGCTGCACAGGTGAGGTGACTATATGGACACGCTATACCGGATCGAGATACTCCTTGAAAGAAATATTATTATGGAAAAGATGCTGAAGCTTCTAGACGACACATTTCAGCCTGATAAAAACGGATTTGAGAAAGAACAGCTACCTCAGACCGTACGCTACGGTTCAAACAAGACAGAAGACGTGCAAACACTGAAAGATGCAGCGAATCAGATATTTGATGCATTGCTTTACCCATGTGTCAGTATATTCTGATATGAGACAGAAAACAATGTTTTTGAAGATCTGACTATCCCGTGGTGGAAAACTTTAAAAGACAATAAACGTGACGAATTCGAATTTGCCGTATCATTTACTTTAAAAAGTGATGTTGATCGATTATGGTTTGCAGAACGCTTTGATAGGATACTTAATGTCAACGGAGTAAAGTGCAAGCTAAGGATCAATGGGCAGACAGTCGAATTCGGAACGAATGTACACGACCACTATGAGAGAATGTGGTCAGCAATCCTAGATGTGCTTGACAGCGATCTTGTAACTCTGTTTATCGGGATCATGTGGCTTCACTACAATGAAGACAGTTGTGAAGATATACTGTCTCAGCATCTGGAGGAACACCCCGAGGCAATCAAACGCACGATAAACGATCCACCACTGTTCAAAATATTGATCACCGTGAAGCAAACAGTTGATCCTGATAAGTTTGCTAACACTATTGATAAAATGCTTGCTTGCTATCGTACAATTTGTAGGATAGCAACATACGGCTCTATGATCGAGTTCAGTACATCAGAACCCAAATACTTTGGCGGTATGCGTGGAGTGATCTCAGATGCACTTGATAGCAAACTGCTCAAATACATAGACGGTGTTTTGTGGATAGACTGCAAAACCGGCGAGGCAGAAGATGTGCTGATCCAATTCTTAGAAGAGCTTGAAAAGGAGTCTGACAATGGAGACAAACAATAAACCACTATTCAAAATGGTTATCACCTTAAACGGTAAAGTCGATCCGGCAAGGTTTGCACACACTATCGAAAAAATGCTTGCGTGCTATAATACCTATGGAGAAAAAGAAATTGACGACAATACAATCGAATTCGGTTTTTCTAATCCAAAATATTTTGGTGGTATGATGGGCGTTATAATGGATGTTTACGAAAGTAGATTAAGAGCCTATATCAGCGAATTTATATGGGTGGATTGCAGTGATAATACATATGAAGATATTTTAGAAGAACTTGCAAAGGAAGATTAAAAGGCGGAGAATAAAATGGAACATCACCCTTATATTACACTTAATGACGACACCGAGATAACCTACTCTGACATAAAGACCGATGAACGTGGGAATGAATACATTACCGTGTATTTTGAAACGCCCGTGCCAAACGGCTTTCATAGTATGTATATCGATGCGGAAGATAATTCTATAAAGTTATGGTAATTACAAAAGGAGGAGCGGTCATGAGCAGATGTAAGAATATAATTGAAAAATTCACTATCCCCGATGATATAAAAGCGCTTATAACCGAAGAGTTTGGCAAGGAGTTCACCGGACAGCTGTTCACTGTATTCGGCAAAGATGCAGACGACATCACATCAGCATGGTTTGAGCAGATTGGTATGTATTGTGAAGGCACAAGAGGCTGGTGTACTGCTCTTGAAAAAACCGCAGATATCATAGGCTGCCGTGAGCTGTTTGAATACTATAAAGCTTTGCCGTGGTATGACAGTGATGAGTTTGACGGTCAGCTGTACACGATCATCAAAGGCTATCATCTTTTCGATTAATGCTTAGCAAACAAGGAGAAATAGATATGAATAACAACACAAAATTCCAATGGATAGATAACGATACAGATGTTTCCGAGATACTGAAAAAATGCCCGAAACACATTCATAAGATGATAGAAGAAATGGAACAGGCAGACCTTGAAGATAATGTTGGTGTTTTCTATGCAGTTTCAGACGATTTTGAGGTTGCAACAAAAATGTTGATGCTTGATGATGTAATTTCAAAAAAAGATTGGGAAACACTTTGTTATAAGTATTCTTTACCATATTAAACGCAACAAACATCTAATCGTTCGTAAATATACTATTCAAAGTTTCCTTCAAGTTTAAAGACGGTCTTGACTGTTTGAAGTTTGCAGATACAGTCGATAAAATGCTTGAGTGTTATGATATCACTTGCGAAAGGAACATACACGGTTCGTGTATCGAGTTTTTCACATCAGTGCACGAAAACTATGCAGGTATCTGGGGAACGATCATTGATATCCTTGAAAGCAAAATGCTCCCGTATTTAGAGGAAGTGCAATGGCACAACTATGAAACAAACAATCGTGAAGATGTTCTGATTGATTTTCTAGAGTACAGATAAGAAAAAAGAAATGGCGTTTTAATATGGCTAAGATTACTACAACACTTTTTAAAGTAAGCTTTACAATTAAAGACAATGTAAAGATATATGAATTAGCTGATGCTATGGATAAAGCTTTTGAACTTATGGATGTACAGTTTGAGCGAACCATAGAAAGCAATAGTATTGAATACAGCACATCAAATCATAACAACTATGCTGATATGTGGGACGCTATATATGAAATACTTGAAAGCAAGTATCTCGCCTACATCAACGGTGTTATATGGAACAACTATGAAACCGATAATGTGGAGGATGTTTTGACTGAGTATTTAGAAGATAAAATTCCTTGACGAATCAGGTATAACCGGTTATAATATATATGATGTAAGTTACAAACTTACAAGCGGTATTTCCTAACCGTGCAAAATGGGAACTATTAAAAGAAGGAAACCCTAACCTTACTATCAAAAATTGGGAACTATAAAAGGCGGGATGCCCTACCGTGCAAATAGGAAACGAAAAGCCGTGTTTTTACACGGCTTTTATAATATATGGGTTGCAAGGATGCATTATTCCCTATTGTCTGCATTGTTGCGTTGTTGAATTAAACTGCGCAAATATTGACTTTACAGGCGATTTGGTGTATAATTATAATACCGTTGAACGATAAGGAGGAACGCAAATGAAGCTGCTTGAAAAACTGATTGCTGAAAAGAATGCCGGTCACAAGGGCGGAGTTTATAACAAGATGCAGGTGGATTTTGCTTATAACTCCAATCACATTGAGGGCAGCAGACTCACCCACGATCAGACAAGATATATTTATGAGACAAAAACTGTTGGTGTCGGAATTGATGAGTCCGAAGCGGCAGTCAGAGTAAACGATGTCATCGAGACGGTCAATCATTTCCGCTGTTTTGACTTTATACTTGACAATATCTCTCAGCCTGTTGATGAGGCTTATATCAAACAGCTGCATGCTATCCTTAAAACAGGTGTAATGGACAACAGTGCTGTTATCGGTGAGTATAAGAAAGAAGCGAACTATGTTGCCGATTTGACAACAGTTGCACCCGAAAAAGTATCCGATGAAGTAAAAAAGCTGTTATCTGAATACGATCAGTCGCATATGACGCTGTTCGAGATCGCCGAGTTCCATATGAAATATGAGAGAATACACCCATTTTACGACGGGAACGGCAGAACCGGCAGGCTACTGATGTTCAAGCAATGTCTCGCCAATGGAATTTTGCCTTTCATAATCGACGATAACGACAAGATGTTCTATTATATGGGCTTGAAAGAATGGCAGACCGAGGACAAAAACGAACGGCTCATCAATGTTCTGCTTGCTTCGCAGGATAATATGGCAGCAGTTCTTGATTATTTCGGCATAGAGTATGACAGAGGTGCTGACAACTACAAAGACATCTTAGCTCAGCGTTTTTGATAAGCATTTTTCTCTTTTTTTTAGATGAAATCAAAAAAAGATGATAATTCTTCACAATAGTCGCTATATGCATCTAAGGACAAAACAGTGTTACTAACAAGTAACTAACAAAGTATCGTCAAAACAGCGTATTTACGCAGGCTCACATTCTCAAAGAGATAATCTGCACTACTTTGCAGTTATCAAGAACTGCGTAAATACGTTATTTGTGTCGTTACGAAAAGTGTTAAAACGGTATGATTTCAAGACCGTAACTAACACGTAACTAACAAATTTTAAGGCATTCATCAAGTGATGGATGCCTTTTTTATACTAAAAAAATCCGCTGAGGTTTTATCTCTCAGCGGATCTTTTATTATATCCAATTTATTGTGTCTGGCAGCTATAAGTACAAACAAATATCACTTATTGCTTTGCTCTGCAAGGTCGGCAAGGGTGATATTATCCACAACATCATTGATCGCCTTATAGAGCTTTTCCCACACCCCAAGTGTAACACAGCTTTCGGCTCGGGGGCAATCGTTAAGCTCGTATTCAAGACACGCCACAGGTGCAAGGCTGCCTTCGGTCAGACGAAGGATCATTCCTACGGTGTATTCCTCAGGGTCCCTGGCAAGCATATATCCGCCGCCTGAGCCTCTCACGCTCCTGACAAAGCCTGCACGGCTAAGAACAGAGATTATCTGTTCAAGATATTTTACGCTTATATCCTGTCTTTGAGATATATCTTTAAGAGCAATATACTTGCCCTTTTCGCACAGTGCAAGATCAAGCATAAGCCGCAGAGCATATCTGCCTTTTGTTGATATCTTCAACACGACTCAATCCTTTCTTTGATACTTATTTTATTATAAGCTTTTCCATAGGATTTGTCAAGAAAAGCGGAACACCGCTGAATACGGCATTCCGCTTTAAGAGCAATATTATTCTGTGAACAGTGGTGTTGAATAGTATCTGTCGCCGCTGTCCGGAAGGAGCGCCACGATGGTTTTGCCCTTGTTTTCAGGACGCTGTGCAAGCTCGATAGCTGCGTGAAGAGCTGCACCGGAGGAAATGCCCACCGAGATACCCTCTTTTTTAGCAAGCAGCGCTGTGCAAGCTCGATAGCTGCGTGAAGAGCTGCACCGGAGGAAATGCCCACCGAGATACCCTCTTTTTTAGCAAGCAGCTTTGCTTTTGCAAAAGCATCATCGTTTGATACAACAAATACCTCGTCGTAGATCTCTGTATCAAGTACCTCCGGTACAAAACCGGCACCGATACCCTGTATTTTATGCGCTCCGGCTGTACCTTTGGAAAGCACAGGTGAGCTTTCCGGCTCAACCGCTACGACCTTCACATCAGGATTTTTTCCTTTGAGGAACGCACCTACTCCGCTTACTGTTCCGCCTGTACCAACACCTGCAATAAAGATATCCACCTTTCCATCGGTATCGTTCCATATCTCCGGGCCGGTCGTGTTTTTATGGATCTCAGGATTTGCAGGATTTACAAACTGACCGGGGATAAAGCTGTTTTCAATTTCCTTTGAAAGCTCCTCTGCCTTGGCGATTGCGCCTTTCATACCCTTTGCGCCGTCTGTCAATACGATCTCTGCACCGTATGAACGAAGAATATTTCGGCGTTCAACGCTCATGGTTTCAGGCATTGTTATTATAATGCGATAACCTTTTGCTGCGGCGATGGACGCAAGTCCGATACCTGTGTTTCCCGAGGTAGGCTCGATGATAACAGAACCTTTTTTGAGAAGTCCGTTCTGCTCCGCCTTTTCGATCATTGCTTTGGCGATCCTGTCCTTTACGCTCCCGGCGGGATTGAAATATTCAAGTTTCACAAGTACAGTTGCCTCAAGCTTGAGTTCGTTTTCAACATTTACCACCTCAACCAGTGGGGTGTTTCCGATAAGACCAAGTGTTCCCTTGTAGATGTTAGCCATAAGAATCTCTCCTTTTTATTTAATAGCTGCAAAACCATTTTCAAGGTCTGCAATAATATCGTCAATATGCTCTGTACCGATGGAAAGTCTGATAGTATTCTGATTGATGCCTGCATCTGTCAGCTCGCTTTCGGAAAGCTGTGAATGTGTTGTTGATGCAGGGTGGATCACCAGCGACTTAACATCGGCAACGTTTGCAAGCAGCGAGAAAATTTTAAGTGCGTCTATAAACTTCCATGCCTCTTCTTTTCCACCCTTGATGTCAAAGGTAAATATGGAGCCGCCTCCGTTTTTGAAATACTTATTGTAAAGCTCATGCTGTGGATGGTCAGGAAGTGACGGGTGGTTGACCTTTTCCACCAGGGGATGTGCTGCCAGATATTCAACGACCTTCTTTGTATTCTCCGCATGACGCTCAAGTCTGAGTGAAAGGGTCTCTATTCCCTGCAAAAGCAAAAACGCATTGAACGGTGAGATCGCTGCACCTGTGTCACGTAGAAGGATAGCTCTGATATAAGTTACAAATGCTGCCGGACCTGCTGCTGCGGTAAATGATACGCCGTGATAGCTTGGATTTGGCGCTGCGATGCCGGGGAACTTCTCAGGCGACCAGTTGAACTTGCCCGAGTCAACAATAACGCCTCCCAGGGTGGTTCCGTGACCGCCCAGGAACTTTGTTGCAGAGTGTACAACTATATCTGCCCCAAGCTCGATAGGCTTGATAAGGAACGGTGTGCCGAACGTGTTGTCGATTACAAGAGGAATGTTGTGCTCGTGTGCGATCTTGCTCAGCGCCTCAATGTCAGGGATATCGCTGTTTGGATTTCCAAGTGTCTCGATGAATATCGCCTTTGTCTCAGGCTTTATAGCTGCCCTTACCTGGTCAAGTGCATGGATATCCACAAAAGTGGTCTGTACCCCATAGATGGGAAGTGTATGTGCAAGCAGGTTGTAGCTTCCGCCGTAGATAGTCTTTTGTGCAACGATATGTTCACCCTTGCCTGCAAGTGCCTGTATAGCGTATGTGATAGCTGCTGCGCCTGATGCTACCGCAAGAGCTGCGACACCGCCCTCAAGTGCTGCGACCCTTTTTTCAAGGACATCCTGAGTGGAGTTTGTAAGTCTGCCGTAGATGTTGCCTGCGTCTGTAAGTCCGAAGCGTGCTGCTGCATGCTCGGAATTGTGGAAAACATAAGATGTGGTCTGATAAATAGGCACTGCCCTTGAATCTGTTGCAGGGTCTGCCTGCTCCTGTCCAACGTGAAGCTGTAATGTTTCAAATCTATAATTGCTCATAATATTTACTCCTTTATTTACAGTGTTTGTGATATGTTATTATTTCTTATCTCTTATTATCCCGTACATTTATGATGCATTCGTCCATAGCGGTAATTGCTGCGGATAAGTACTGTAAAAATAAGTGTCATTATCAGCACTCCTTCGTGGTATAATATCCATTTCCTATCGGATTGGTATGTTTTAAGTATAACCCATATTTCCTACAAAGTCAATAGGAAATGTTGTACAAACATAAGCTGTATTAACCTACCTATATTGTAGGATATTATAAATTCGCTTATTTCCTATTGACTTGGTAGGTAATAAATGCTACAATGTGTTTATTACATACTGTAACGGTAGGATTATAATTAACATACTATTCTTAATAGACTCGGGAGGATAAATATGTCACAGCTATTAACTATAACAGACCTTTGCGTAAGTGCGGAGGACAAGCCCTTGCTGCACGGTGTTTCACTGGGTATGGAAAAAGGCAGCACTCATGTTCTTATGGGTCATAACGGTGCGGGAAAATCAACTCTGGGGCTTGCGATAATGGGAAGCCCTGAGTATACTGTCACAGACGGTAAGATACTTTTCGACGGTGCGGATATAACTAACGAGTCTGCATACGAAAGAGCAAAAAGGGGTATCTTTCTTTCGTTTCAGAACCCTGTTGAGATACCCGGGATAACCCTTTCGGAATTTTTACGCAACTCACTGGAGCAGATAAGCGGCAAACATATGAAGCTGTGGGATTTCAAAAAGAAGCTTAAAGCCGCAATGGAGCTCGTGGATATGGACAGCTCATATGCACAGCGGGATCTTAACGTGGGCTTTTCAGGGGGCGAGAAAAAGAAAGCCGAGATCCTTCAGCTGCTGATCCTTGAACCAAAGCTTGCAATACTTGACGAAACAGACTCCGGGCTTGATGTTGATGCTGTTAAAACAGTTTCAAAGGGGATAAACGAATACAAGAACCGCACAGGCGGATCTCTTCTTATCATTACCCACAACACAAAAATACTTGAGTCGCTAACCGTTGACAAGACCCACATTCTCTCAGGTGGAAAGATAGTTTGTGACGGCCCCGCTGAGCTTGTTGATGATGTTATCAAAAACGGATTTGACAAATATACCGACAAGGAGTGAGATGATGGGGGAAAAAACATATGTTGCGGACATCGACCGTTCACGCTATGATTTCAGATTTGATGAGGACGAAAGCAGCTTCCTTGGCAGCGGCCTTACAGAGGAAATAGTCAGAGAGATCTCACAGGAAAAGGGCGACCCGGAATGGATGAGAGATCTGCGTCTGCACTCGCTGGATATATACAATAAGATAAAAATGGTCAACTGGGGACCGTCCATAGACGAACTTGACGTTGACAGGATAATCACATACATAAGGCAGAAAAGCCGGATGAACACAGACTGGAACGATGTTCCCGAGGATATAAAAAAGACCTTTGAAAGCCTTGGCATACCCCAAGCGGAGAGAGAATCCCTGGCAGGTGTGGGGGCACAGTATGACAGCGAGCTTGTTTATCACAATGTAAGAAAAGAGGTCGCACAGTCGGGAGTAGTTTACACCGACCTTGAAAGCGCAATGCATGATGAGCGTTACGCTGAGATGATAAGGTCTCACTTTATGAAGCTGGTTCCGCCCACAGACCACAAGTTTGCGGCGCTCCACGGTGC
>AUXO015831879.1_pt1 | contig 13508 bp, 11 predicted proteins | sample 768731 | NCBI WGS metagenome assembly AUXO01 (sample SAMN02715735, study PRJNA202380) | gut metagenome | biome: sheep rumen | host: Ovis aries | place: New Zealand: Palmerston North
GCTGTGGTCAATGTTCAGGAACTTGTGATAGCACAGATTCTACAGCAGTAGATACTGTACTTGTAGATTCTGTTGTAGTTGACAGTTTAGTAGCTGACACAGTTGCTGTTGATAGTGTTTGCCTTGATTAATTTAGCTAACATATATCAATAAGTGAGTCAGGCTGTACGATGTACAACCTGACATTTTTTATGTATTTATATTAATATTAAATAAAAAAGAGGATAACTTAAGTTATCCTCTTGAATATTATAAAGGGTGAACATTACTTACTGTAATCTGCATGCACTTGGTGAATTAATCACTTCCTGTCCAGTAGTTCACTTTAAATTATTTCTCTTTATAATTTATAAAATTTATAATTTTAGTAAAGAATATATTATTAACAATTAAAAATAATATTTTTATTGGGCGGTGGCCTAGATTTCATAATTAATATATTTTAGAGAGTTAACTGGCAGTCATTATGCAGAAATTAGATATTTCGAACGCATTTCCATTTCCTTTTCAAGCCACTCATCATACGTCATCAACTTCTTGTAAGGGATATTCGGAACTTCCCAACCATATTTAATGCAGTGTTCAATCAAATCAAGTGAGCTTTCATTCTCTATCTCAACACCAGTCTTATAGTAGTCATACGCATTGTGCAATTCAATTTCAGAATTGATGTTCCAAGGTGCATACGGGTCGATAAGCATGATAACAGTTGCTTCTTCGTTAGCGATGTTGTTGAGAACGTTGACAATGTTAAGTTTCATAATAATTAATTTTAAATGATTAAATAATTAAATATCTTAACTACATATATAATATAGGAATTTTATTATAAAATTTAAATATTGTATAAAAATTATATTCAATATATTGTTAAATTCTTTTAAAATAAATTTCTATATTTATATAGAAATATATTAGTATATAGAGTAAATATGTCTAAAAGTAAATTAACTTTATTAATAGATGGAAACTGGTTACTAATGAGTCGTTTAGCAGTTATTTCAAATAAATATGTAGATGATACTGATCTTTCAAATCATTTGCAATTATTGATGACTCAATCTATTAAGAGAGTATTAAAGCAGTTTCCAGAAATTGATAATATTATTGTATGTGCAGATGGCGGGTCTTGGCGTACATCTTTAGAAATTCCTAATTATTTAATTGATGAAAATGGCCAAAAAGTAGTATATAAAGGAAATAGAGAAAAATCAGCAGATATTAATTGGGATATTATTTTCCAAGGATATGAAAACTATTTAACATTATGTACAAAGAATAATATTAATAATTATAGAATTCATAATATTGAAGGAGATGATTTAATTTGGTATTTATCTACTACTTTAAATAAACAAGGTACTAATTGTATGATATGGTCTAAAGATAATGATTTAAAGCAATTAGTCAATATTGATAAGAATAAATGTTTTACAGTATGGTGGAATCAAGATAATGGTATTTTTATAGCTGATTATAATGATGATAATTTAGATTTTCTATTTAATATTGAGTTTAATGAAAATGACCAAATATTAAATCATTTAAGTTTAAAATATCCAGTAACTAAAATTAATAAGAATGATATAATATTAGATAAGATTATACGTGGTGATTTAGGTGATAATATTCTTCCAATTGCTTATAAAGTATCTAATACATCAGATAAGAAATTTAGAATATCAACTAAAGATATTGATTTTTCATTAGATTGGAAAAATGACCAAGAAATTTATAATTATTTATCTCAATTATATAATTCTAAAAAATATAAAAATAAATTATCAGATACATTAGATAATATATTTGACCATTTTAAATATAATAGACAATTAGTAGTTTTAGATACTGATTCTTATCCTATAGAAATTAAAGAAATATTTGATAGTATAAATATTCCAAATGAGCAAAATAAAGATATTTTAGTTATTGAAAACTATTTACAAACTAAAATAAATAATATAAACGGAATTATCGAGTTTATTTAAAAAATAATGAGTATCTTTTAAGATACTCATTTTTCATATGTAGATGTAAGTTCTTTTTTATAGAATGCTTTATTATCAGGATATTCTTTATTAAGTTTATTTACTTGGTCTTTAGCTTCATCTTCAGTATAATAAATACTATCCATTGATCCGTCATGATAATAAACTACATAAATAGTAGTACCTTCCTGAGCTTCTGTAATATTTGGTTTTTCAAATACTATCTCACACATATTTTCAGCAATATTTTGTTGTAAATATGAATAAGCTTGATTTAAGTTATATGGTGTTTTAGAATTTTCCCAAATATATAATAAAGATAAATTATTATCATAATAAGATTCTACTTTGAAATATCTACGAATATACTTACAACAATTGTCAACATTATTATAATGATTTAAAATAGATTCAGTAAGTAATTTTTCATTTACATAATTATTGGCCATTGAATATTAAACAATATATTTATAATTACTTATAATACTGTATCTAAATATTTTTTAACTATATTAGATAAGTATTCTTTATTAATAATATATTCAGTTATATATTTTGATACATCTTCTATTGATATATCCATATATTCAATAATAATCTTTAACTTGTCAATAGGTATAATATCAGTATTAATAGTAATTTCTAATAAATCTTCTTTATTTTCAATTTTATTAAAGAACTTATCTAAAATATCTTTAATTGGGTCTTCATTATCTTTCTTAACTGTAGTATTAGATTTTTTATTTGACTTAAATGGTTTATCTAATATATCTGAGTTTACATTTTTTTGTTGTTCTATAATTGGTTTTTCAGATTTTAATGGTATATTAACATCATCAAAATTATCTGCTTGAATATAATTATTAGAAAATTCTTCCATTGATAATTGTTGACCAGAATCTGTTATAATTAACATTTGGTCTCCATCAATAATCGTATTTATTACCTTTATTTGTTCTCCTGTATAAGTATTTACCCAAATACCACTTATCATTGAATATTCATCCATTTCCGTAAAAAAATAATATGTTTAATATAACATAATCATTTTAAATAAAATTATTTAATTATTTTCAATATTATTTAAAAAATTTTCAATAGTAACATATATATCTTCTATAGGTTCATTAATAAAATAATTATATTGAACAAATTCTAATCGTTTTTCTAAAGCAGTAATGTCAATTTTATATTGATTATAGTTAGACTTAGAAGAGTCTACCCATATTGTCATAATATTATACTTTTTGAATATTGTATCTGCTATTAAATTATATTCTTTATATGATAAGAAAAATATATCATTCATATAAAAATCATCAATTGTTATACCTGTTGATAAATAATTTTTATGAATTAAATATAATAAAGAATTGTTTTTATATGCAATATTAATTTCTCGTTGATTAAGAAAATAATATTCTGAAATATTATCATTAAGTATATTCGTAATCATTGGATCACTTATAAACTTACGACAAATTTTACTATTATTATTTTTTTGATAAATATATTCTAATAATTCTTTAATAATTAACTCGTCATGATATATAATAAATATTTTATTTGACATTACTTATTTTATATTATATTTTTTATAGTTTTCTATTCAATGCTGCAATAGTAGTAAAATAATTTACTATTGTTTGATGCTCATTCATGAAGTCTTGAATTGTTTCTTGTGCATAACTTGGTAAAGATGTATTAATAGATAATTGATCATGCTCTTTACTATCAAAATTAATAATTATATGTATTTGCTGACCAATATTATACATACAGATATTTAACTTATGATTATATATTCTATAAGGATCAACATTATTTACTGTATCAAATATATTATTTATAAGTAAGAAATAATATGTATCAACATCAATAATATAATTATATGTACTATCTAATACATATTTATTAATAATTTCTTCTTCATTATTTTCATTTATACGTGTTATCTTTTCATTAATATCAATATTCAAATTATCTAATAATATTTGATTTAAATTAATACCTGAGAAAAGATTTATTACTTCTCCTTCTAATCCTGAACTTTGTTTTTTTATTGTTTGAATATTAATAAATGTCTTAAATCTCTTATATGAATCTTGTTTATTAATATTATCTGTTTCTAAAGTATCACTAAATAATGTATAATAAAGATATGGATATTCATTATTATCTTGAATAATCTCAGGATTATTTTCATAATCAATTATATATTTACTATTTCCAAAAATCATAAAGTTATATTCATCAAGTAATCCATTAGCAATAATACTAAATGATTGAACATTACGATTAACTTCAGGATAATTGAATTCATTAATAATTGGTCTATTTGTTGTAATCTGTTTTACATTAATATCAAAATTATCAAATCCATCAATACATAATGTCTTGAATTTTGAGAATTTATTATATTGATTAATACCCATTAATGTATCTATACCAACATTGATATTCTCATTACTGGTAGAAATATACATTGTATCTTTATGCTCATCATTTACAGATGTACCAATATATCCATTATATAATACTGTTGTATCTGTATTATTAGTAGTATCTACACCAATAATATTTGTTCTATTTAATTGATTTGTATTTCGAACAAATACTTCTTTCAAGTCCATAGTAGGAACATTTTGGTTAAATACATATTCATTATAGAACTCATTGTTTTTATCTAAGAATATACCAATTTCTACTTGTTTATTTTCTGTAACATATTTAGATATAAACTTAGTTATATATGTTAATTCAGTTTCATCTGCAATTTCTGTAATAACTGTATTAGATGTATCATTGATATGAATAGATATATAAGTCTTATAATTCAATTGTAATGTTGATAGCTTATCATATACTTCTCTATATGTTGAATATGTATAATATTTAACATCATACTTTGGATATATTACATTCGTTACTTTTGTATTTGATATATTCGTAATGTATCTATCATCATTAGTATTATATTCTGACTTGATAAATCCATTTTCTGTATCATGGATATTAGCTAAATACTCAATAGCATAGTTATAATCATTTTTATAAAGTCCTGTAGTATTATTTGAAACATAATTATCTGCTATTTTATTATACATTAAAGCATAATAATTATCACTTTGAATATTTGATTTATCTGCTTTATTATTTTTTGGAACTATCAAAGCATAAACAACTCTTTCATTAGTATTATTCATATATTCAAGAGATAAGTTATTAAATGGGTCAAATGCAATATTAGTATTATCCAATGTTACACATTCAAATTTATCATCATTGAATTTCCATAATGAATATACATAATTTAAAATATAGTTTGTTGCTGCCTCACCGGTACTTGTGATAATATTATCTGTACTATTAATACTTACAATAACAGTATTTTTAAAGAATTCTTTATTATCTGATGTTATAACTGGTACTTGAGTATAACATGTTGATGATATACTTTTTTCAGAACTAAATAATTTTGGATTAATATTAAATTGAACAGTTTTAAATTCAGTAAAATATGTACCTTGCATATCTTCTGAAATATTTAACACTTCTGTATTAAAGTTAATATCTTCTTTTTTACAATATAAATATAATTGCTTAATTCCAATATTTTTATCTTCATATGCAACATACTCAGTTTCATCTTCATTAAGTACCCAATTATTAAGAGCATTAATATATGGTAATGTATAAAGTTTGTTAATATTTATATCATTTACTAAATTCTTATATTTTGTATTATATATAAATTCAAAATTATATACTGATGTGTGGTTAATACAGTTATTAGAATAGTATGTTATATTATTAATACCAGATAAATTATCTAATGAATTAATAAAGTTAATATAAATATTATTTGAATAGTAAATATTCAATACATTTAAATTATCATTCATAATACAATGTATACTTACATCTAATGGAATATACAAAATACTATTCAAATTTTTAGAATACATTTTATTAATAGCTTTATAGATTTTAATAAAGATATTCATATATAATGTTTCTATATTGCTACTATATTTTTCAATACTATAAAATGAAAATATTTTACTATAAACCGTTTGATATCCAATGATAGATAATAAATAGTTATTTAATGTAATATCAGATATATTTTCAAATACAACATCTGCTGAATTTTGCATATCATATTCAAAAATATTAGAGTTATCCTGAGATGATTTAATATAAATATCGGAGAATAACATTAAATATCTTTCATTATCAGGATTATCAAGTAAATATGATTCTCTAAAATTATTATTGATTATAAAATGTAAAAATGAAATATTTCTTAAATCAGATAAGTTAAGAATATTACTATTTATATTCAATAAGTCATAATTAGCATATGTAGAATTAAACAAAGAAAATAATTTATTTTCATGGTTACCAAATTCATCAGTATCAAAAATATTATTAACTTCTGTATAAGTATAGAAATTATGTAAGATTGAATAAATATCTGTTGTAATTGTATTATTCAAACTTTGATTATATAAAGATGAAATAATTTCGCTAAGAATATGTAAATCAAATATATTGATTTGTAACTTATATGTATCATTATTTGTAAGATCTAATTTATAACAAATATATGCGTCATAATTATGATAAATTCCAAAATATTCAGTTAATATATAATGTTCTAATTTATTAGTTATAGTATTATATTGAATATATATTAATGAAGCACCATCATCTGAATAACTATTATTTAAACATTTCAAGAATAATGTTAATCTATTATTATCATATACAATAAAAGATAATGGATCAATTTTTTCATAGTGATTCAATAATTGTAAATCTAATAATAAATTTGCTAATTCTGGATTATCTTCTAAGTATAAAATATTTGAATACTTAAAATTATTTAATTCAGTAGTTTCATAAGGCTCAAACGTTTTCTTGTTTTTAAGTATATATTGGATTTGAGAATTAATTTCTTGAATTTCTAATACATAATCTTGTGGATTATTAATATTAGTAAATATATCTTTTAAGCTTACTGATTTATAGATAATACCATCAGCAGATATACCAAATCTCTGACCACTATTTGCAAGGGCATTTAAATTTTGACTAGTAATATTTAATGAGCCATCAAGGTATTTTTCTACATATTCTTGATATGATACAGGATTTTGTAATTGATTAATATATGTTTTCTTAGCCATAATTATTGATTATAATAATATTAAATGATAGTTTATTTGATATAATTTTTGTTTAATACTAAGATTATATGCTACAATATTTTCTTCATATTTTATCTCGTATTTATTAAATATAAATTTTTTTTCATAATCTGTTAGGTTTTTATAGTTATTATAATTACTTTGTAAATATTGTTTAAAATATTTAAAGCAAATATCTGAATTCTTATAAATATTTAAATCAGATAATAACAGATTTGAAACATCAGAATGTGTAAATATAATATCTTTTGGTAATATAAAGAATAAGTTATAATTAAAGTTCTTAGACTCAATTAATGTAGTTGTATTATATGTATATGATAAGTCTTTATTATCAATTTTAGAAATATACGTAATATAATGAGGAGAATAGATATTTATATTTGACACTATAAAATTATTATCTTTAGGTTTAATTACCTTACTTATTAAATTTAATTTCTTAATTTGGTTTGAGTCAATATAAATCTTATTATATTCATTATATATAGTTGCATTGACTTTAGTAAAATATGGTTCAATATTTCCAAAGTATCTTACAAAGCTTTGCTTAGGAATATAATTATTTGTTTGCTCATATAATAATGAATAATTTGACGTATCAGATACTTTCTTATTTACATATTTATAATTTATCGTTACTTGACTAGGTTTGATAATTTCAATATATTTATCATTAACATTATATATATTATCATAAATATATAGTAAAATATCATATTTTAAGTATGGATATATATCTTTGAATATTTTAATTAATGATTCTGAAGTTAATTCTTCATTATTGATATATTTAATTTGATAAATATAATCTTTACTATTATATATATTAAAAGATATTGATGAGTTATATATGTAGTAATTAATAACTAAATAACAATATTCATCTAATGTATTAATAGATAAACTAATCTTATTTTGATCAATAGGTATATATAAATCATTAATATTTTTTTCAGTTATTTGTTCATTAGGTATTTCTTTTAATACATAAAATGGTTCATTATATACACCTATTTTCTTTTGACTATTATTTTCATCATTTATAAATTCTATATGACTAGTAAGTTTTTGATAGTCATATTTAAATTGAGATGTTAAATAATATGTATTAAATGTAGGTGTAACTAAATTATTTGTAGTCTCTTTAATAAATAATTGCTTAGTATTATTATCATTATCAATAATTGTATCATATAAATCAGTTGTAATATTATAATACTTATTGATAGGTAATTCTCGATATATTAAGAAGAGATTAGGATTTTCTGTATCATCTATTGATTTAATATATTGATTATAGAATTCTTCAGTGTATTTTATCAATGAAACCTTATAACATAATTGAACATTAATATATAATATTTTATTAATATCTTTATAATTTATCAATATCGGAAATATTGCTATTCCATCATTAAATGATGGTGTCAAATATGTTAGAATATTCTCAAGTGAAATTTCAATATTATGATACTCTGGATAATATATACTAATATAATGTAAAATATAATCCTTTAATGTAGCATATTTTGGCATTATATTAAACTGATTATCTAAATTATTTTCATTAGTATTATATCCTTCAATAACATATAACTCATGAGAATAGTAAGTATCTTTCCAATAATTAAATTCTTGTAGATTATTAATGACAATATATTTATCTTCATAGTCTGCAGTAAAGATATTATTTAGTCTCATATTTTTTATATTATTAGTCCTATAGTTATATATCGACATATTTGGATCAATATATAATGTATAATAATCATCTATTACATGATTTAATTTAACTAAATAATCATTATTGATAACTATATTATCATTATTATAATATTCAACGTATCTATAATTTTGTTCAGTCTTTTGATAAATACATAATTGTTGATATATAAATAAAATATTCTTTAGATTATTTGCTAAGTATTGATTAATAATTTGTGAGAATATATTATTAATATCTACGTCACTTTGGGTAATATCAAAAGTCTCTTTATTATTATTCAAGTTAGTCATTATATTATCTAATAATGATAAGTCTTGAAATAGTTCATTAGTTTCAATATTATTATCAATATTTTCGTAACTCTTTATAAGTTCAAGATACTCCGGATAAAGAATGTTATTATATAATGTTTTAAAATCGATAATATTTACAAATTTATCTCTATAGTAAAATGAAATATATTCAATATCTAAAATATAATCATAGTCAAAATTTAAATTGACAATTTCATTATAGAAATTTTTCTTATCAACAATATTATTTGCTGAGTAGAATAAATTATTTTGATATTGAGTATTATTTATAATATCACTAATAATTTGTTTAGATATATTCTTATTTGTTAATGGTAATTGCTCAAATTGATAACTAATATTAAAATATTTTATTAATATATTTAATATAATATCTATATCTAAATTATTTCTTTCACAATATTGAGTTAACAGTTCCTTAACTGTTGTATATTTAAGATAAATTAAATTACTATTATCTAATACATACACAGTATCATATGTTATATTATCCTGTAAAGAAATTTTATTATAATATTGATTTGAATATGTTTCATTATTCAAAGTCTTACTTACATTAGCTAATAATTTAGAATCATTATCAGATAATAAAACAGGATTAACAAAAACATTAAAATATTTTAATTTATCACTATCTTGTACATCTATTAACTTATATAATATACCATTTTTATATGCTTGATTATTTTTAATTGGCACCCATGAAGTTAATGCATCCAAATAAGTTTTAACCCTATTATGAAATTCTATAGTTGTTTCAGTATCAGTTTTCTGCGATAACATATTTGGTTCAATAACTTCAAACCAATTTGTATAATTATTATTGTAATATATTTGATATATTTTTTTATGTAAATTATCAAATAAATCAGAATATAAATTATTACTATTAATAATTAAGTTATCATTAATTAAATAAGCATATAATGTATATTCAATTATATTCTTTTGTATAGGGAATTGGTTTTGAGAATCGTAACTAAAAATATTTGCGCAATTTATAATATAATTATCACTTTCATATAACTTAAATTGACAATATTTTTTATTTACGGTATTACTATATTTTAATACATCATTTAAACCTTCATTATTAGAATATAAAATATCATTATTAAAATAATTAATGACTTTATGTTTAGAACGTTTAGATTGGGTATCAATATAATTATGAGAGATATAGTTATAATGATAATTAGTTGAGTAATTATAAAAATCATAATATGATTCTGTATCAACTAATTTATTTAAGTTCATATATTTACCTGTTATAACTAAATTATTATAATAGATATAATATAATTCTTCATCAGTGCATATATCTTCTAAGTTAAACATAAATGATAAAGGAATACATTCTCCTAATATAAGATTATTATTCTTATATCCAGAAGCTATCATATAGTCAATATCATTTATATAAATATTATTAATATTATTTGAATTAATAACATTATATGAATTAAAATTAATCAATACACCATTAATACAATCAAGTGCATTTTGATAAGTTATAACATTTTTCTGAAATTGCCAAACAACAGGAATATTATCTTTTAGATTTTCTATATACTTTGATAAATATATTCTTAATTTATTAAGACCATGATTTAACCCAATAGGAATATTAATAGTCTTAAATATATAATTATTTTTATCATAAATTTTAATTTGAAAATACTCTGGCAAATCATTTACATCATTAATATAGATTGGAGCATAAAATATAAATTGATAATTATATTTATGGTAAGACAATCTACTACAGCCAAATTCAAAATTCCTATCATGATCGTAAGGAATATTCAATTTAGTTGTAAAATCATATTCTTCAAAAATATCTTTATTAATTAAATATGTATCTTTATAAAACCATGAGGAAACTTCTCTAAAATACCTGGTTATATCTTGCTCATATTTAGAATTAACTAGATTAATATTAATTTTCTTATTCAATGCTAAATTTTGGTCTAATGGTATTAATTCAGCATCAGATATATATGTTCTATATGTTTTATAACTAGTTTTTGTATAAGTATCTAAATGACAAGCTAAAGTAAAATTTCCAGATAAAGTAGGAATAGTTTGTAATAATGATTTAAACATTTATATTATTTTTAATTAATATTATATATAAAAATAATTTACGGTATTTATTATGAAAAGTTTTCTTAACTTTATTTTAGAAAAATTTGAAATTAATAAAAATACTAAAGCATCAACTTCAACAAAAGAAGACCCTCATAATTGGAAAGTTGGAGATATTGTTTGCTGTACTGCAGGATATACTATGTGTTTACCAAGGTTCTATAAAATTACAAGAACAACTCCTAAAGGAATTGTTGTTAAACAAATGATGGGAAAAATTGTAAGTGGTTCTAGAAATGGACAATGGGAAGAAATAGCTGATGAAAATACACCATTAGGAGAAGAATTCAAAGGGCGTATTATGCAAAAAGGAACATACATTAGTGTTAAAATAGATGGTCATTCTGTTCATTATTGGGATGGAAAACCTTTATTTGGAGATGATATGGATTAAATAAATATTATATATAACTTATGTATTATAAAATTAAAGCAACAAATTCAGAAGAAAAAGGTATTAAAACATATTTTACAGAAGCAATTCATTTTGCTGAAGCTGCTCAAAAAGTCCTTAAAGAAATAGGAACTAAGTATGAAATTGAAGAAGTAAAATTAATGAAGAATATCAAACCTGCAATTAATGAAAAAACAAGTGATTCTAATAAACTTTATATGATTAAAATTGCAGAAGATATTATATTAGATGATATGGGTAGCAAAACAGTTAAATATGAATTACCTTGTTTTGCTGATAATGCTATTGAATTAACTGATATTATAAATAACTATCTTTCTCAGGGGTTAACGAATATGAGATTGACAACAATTTCAGAAACTAAATGGATATATATTTAAGTATTATGAAAGATATTAATAATTATATTATTGAAAAGTTTGAACTAAATAATAAGACAAAAATCCAACAAGTAGATGGATTTAATATTCAAACATTAGGAGATGGTAAATTTATTACATTTAGACCTACATTATTAAATAATAAAATTATTAAGGGTGACCATTTATTACATGTTAAAGACTTACGAGATATTAATGAGTACATTTCAAGTAATGATAAAGTATATTATATAGAAAATTGTAACTATTATGATGCAAATATAAATAACTATCTTATAACTGCCCAACCTAAACAAATTATAGGAAATTCATTAAATAAATGTAAGATATATATTTTAGGAAATCATGAATATTTTGATAACTTAAAAAATCCAATAGGTGGTATAACTGTCTTAGAGCATTTATATAAAACAAATCCATCTCAGAACTATTCTAGGGATATTTATATATATGATAAAATATTATTATGAAAAATATAGATAAATTCATTCAAGAAAAATTTGAGCTTAATAAAAATACTAAAGCAACATTACCTAATGAAACATATGGAAAGGGAAATGTAATTAAGTTTACATGTACTCTTTTAAATACTATGGTACAAACTGGACAATCACCAAAAGTTGTTGCTCCTATATTATTTAGTCAAAAAGAATTAGCTAAAATTACTGAGTATATTCCTGAACAAGAAGATGTATATTTTATTCCAGATTATAATTTACCAAGAAATGGAAAGCTAGTAAATCTATTAAGACAAACTAAATGTGTTGAAACAATTGGTTGTGCACATAATCAATGTCAAGTATTTCTTTTACAGAATAAAACTATATTAGTACATATATATGATAAAAACAATACAGTATATAATGATACATATATATGGGATGATGTAATGCTTAAAGCATCTTTAAAATTAAAATAATTAATATTTATGAAAGCTCTAAATAATTTTATTCAAGAAAAATTTGAAATTAATAAGAATACTAAAGCTCCTATTATAGATTTATATAAATTCATAACTAAGTATGATTTAAAATTTTTAGAATCTGAATATGGAAGAGAGTGTTCATGGAAAAAATATGATATAGGTAATAAAGATTTAATTGACAAAATAAGTAAGAAGATTTTTAATAAACAAGATTTAAAAGAAGAAGCTAAACGACTATATACAGAATTGACAAATAATGAACATATATTTTCAGAACCATTTAAAACATTATGTGATAGAATAGTTTTAGCGAAAATAAAATTAGTTGATACATATTATAATATTATTGCAGTATATTATAATGGAACTGAAGTATCATCATTAGTAATAGAT
>AUXO013334445.1_pt1 | contig 13507 bp, 12 predicted proteins | sample 768731 | NCBI WGS metagenome assembly AUXO01 (sample SAMN02715735, study PRJNA202380) | gut metagenome | biome: sheep rumen | host: Ovis aries | place: New Zealand: Palmerston North
ATGGCAATTACTAATGGAATAATCCCAAATGAAAATTCATATATTGTATTTTCAGATTGGTGAAAAAATGTATTATCAAGTCTTGCTGTAATGAATATGGATAGAATCCCTATAAAAAACAAAATAACAGAAATTATTATTAACAAATATTTGGTTAGAGAAATGGCAAGAGTTTTTAATCTATTCATTACGCAAAAGTCCTTTCATATAAATGATTTTACATATATTTCTTATATCATAAATATGGTTTTTATTCAATGAGGTGAAAAATATGATTTTGCAAGACGCGATTACATTGAAAGGCTTGATTAACAGGTAATACTATGCTATAATAGTCGTTAACATAAATTAGAAAACTCCTTTTTTAGGGAATTTCTTTTAAGAAACGTTGACATCGAATTATTATTTATTAAAGGAGGCCAAAATGAGCTTTAAAGAAAATGGCGTCACTTATTTACCGGAACTTGACGCTGACTCGTTTGACGAAAAAGGATATTGTACAGTGTGCATGGATACCGAGCTGGTATTAGAACACAAGGGGACGGATCACAGTAAAGGATTTTTACTATGTAGAATGGAACGGATAAATGCAAACCGGACATGCCAGGATATGGTTTATGCTCTTTTCGTTCATGAGGATTGCATACCTATTTTGATTTCAGATGAAACAGCAGAGCAGATCATGAAAGATCCAAAGGTAGGCGAGGATCTCGTTTTCAACAGAGAAATGGATAGACACAGATAAGCTCATAATCACAAGATTTGGACTGTTAGATTAAAAGAGAGACTACTAGATACACTAGTGGTCTCTCTTTTAATTAAGAAAAAATACAAAAAAAATCCACCCGTTTTAGGGGCAGATTTTTGTTATTTTTTAGGTTTAAAAAACGACAATATTTTTTTAAATAATTTTTTATACCATGGAGATTCTTCAATTATTTCAAGTTGTGTACTATCGATTGAATTATTTTCATCATCATTCTTTATATTATTTTTAAAAAGATTATCTGGATTATTTTTTTCTCTTAATAATTCTTCCTTTTTTTCTCGTTCTTTTCTTTCTTCTTCTAATAATTCTTTTTTCTCATCTAGAGAAACAACATAATCCCTATATATCATAGCTAATAATGCTTTAGCATCTTCACTTAGCGTGTTTTCCCAATTGTCATCAGTAAAATCTATATTTGGTGTATAGTATTTATTTGAGTTTTTAAGTATAAAAATTTTAAATTTTTCTGGTATTTTTTCTATTATTTCTTTTTCGGTATGATTAAGCACTAAAAGTACTTCCGAAAATGTATTTTGGTTAATAGTTTCCATTTATTTTCCTTTCGTATATTTATGTTCATTCACGTTCGTCTTGATCATCTTCTTTAACTTGATCTTTTGGAGTAAAAAATGACTTTAATTTTGCAAATGCACTTGAAATTTTATCTTTTCCTAAATCATATAGTTGTCTAAACTTTGATTTTTTTACAACAGGATAAGGTATATCTGATGAAACAGTAACATCACCATTTTCAGCTACTTGTGAACGAAATCCGAGATTGGTAAGTAGTTCGTTTAATCTATCGGATGAGCCATCAACGAATTGCCCATGTGGACATTCTGTAATAGAATTATTTTCAGTGCCTAGAGCACTCCATACTCCGTCTCCAGTAGAAAAATAATGAGATGATATTGTATTTGCAAAATCTAAAGAAAGATTTTCTTCATTACCGTCTATAACTAAAGCAGTACCTAACAGTTTATCATATGCATATTTCGCAACTTCATCCATATTTTCAGTTGCTTGTTCTGTCAATTCTGCAGGATATACTACTTTAAAACCGGCTTCTTCTAATTTTTTTACTGTGTCAGAATTTTTATCTAAGCCTGGAAGAGTTAATCCGGTTACTTCTTTGGAATGTGGGGTGGTATGAACTTTAAGCATAGTCTCAAGAGCATCTTTTAATGTAAGATTGCCTGGTTCTACAGGACGTGTGTCAGAATGAAATCCAATTAATGAGTTTATTTCTTTTTCCTTGCAATATTCACTAAGTAATTCATTAGCTTGTTCAAATCTTTCTTGTTTCATATAAAATCCTCCTAATACATGGTACACAAAAATGATAAAATATACCAAATATATTTTATTATACTATATAAATTAATGTCAACTAATTTTTGTTTTGTTAACTTCAAAAAATTTAAGGATACATAGTAAATTTTTCTGTAGCAATTGTTATTATGGTATTTGTAAAGATAGTATAACAAAAAAATATCCACCGGTTATTCCGATGGATATTTTTTAAACATGGAAATTTTGTGTGTTAACTATAGTTCTGCTTGGTGCAATTTGTTTTATTATACTTCTTAAAATTCTTACTTAGAATCTAAATTGTATGATCCCACAACACTTCCCTTGGGAACATAGATCTTGTAATAGGTCTCCTCAGAATTTCCATAAGTTAGAAGAGCCTCTAAAATTGGATTAAGATTATGCTTTGTTTTGAATGTGTATTCTTCTATGTGTGGGATGACACCGTCTACCTCATAAATAGTTGTAATGTTTGAATCAACCTTATCTCTTTTATATCCGCCATCATCAAGTTTATAGTAGAATGTATAAACTTCATTTGTGTCAATGGAGGCTTAGACATAAAACAACCGATGAGTGTATTCACCAGAAACTTCGCTGTTATCGGTTAAGGATACTAATTCCTTGTAATCGGTTTGGGATGTTTCTTCATATCTCGTGCTTTCAGCCTTATAGCATACATAAATCCCAATTGCGGTAATCAAAAAGAAAAATAGAAAACAAGTAGCACGCATCTTGAATTCTTTCAAGTCTCTTTTCTTTATTCCATGCCGAACAAAGCCAATCAAGGATCCCAAACATGTTGTTAAAGTATAAAGTATTCCAGTAAAGCAAATAATAATGATGACAAAAGCAACCATTTTTTTCCCTCCTCAATTTTTTACTGCTAGTGATTACTATAAATGATATTAAAAAAAAAAGAGGTATTTCCGTCTCACTAATCACTAATAAGTGAAAGTGTAACATATGTCATATGGTTTTACCCATACTGGGCATATTATATCACAATTTTATGTAAAGTGCGAGAAACTGAAGACAATACCACTCTAGGAGGAGTGGTAGCTACTGGTGAAGTAGTTGAGGCAATAATAAATAGAAATAATGCTAACGCAATAGAATGTCATGGGCTTTAAATAAAAACGAATTAGAAAGAATAAAAAACGTATGAATAGAAATTAAACAAACCACCTCATTTCATCAACTTGAAACTAGGTGGTTTGCTTATAAGTGAGCAGATTATTTAGAAACGAAAATAAAAATTTTGTAGAAAATATTCTACATTTACTGTAAGAACAATGATATACGCTACAATTGATAAAAAATCGCTGAGTATGATATTAGTTATAATTGATAAAGCACAAATTAATATCAAATCAAGCCGTACAGAATATTCCCAGATGGAGTCAGGATTGGTAGCGATTATTACAATAAATGCGAATACCAAAATAATGTACAAAAATTTTGTGGCTTCTCTTAATGAATAAACGTGTATCTTTAGCTTATTTTTCAAGTGTTACCTCCGATTTTTTACGTGGATTATTGTTGTGAAAAGTAATTCATAAATAATAAGATATATGGTGTATCCAACCATTGCTGCTAAACCAATACTACAAATAATGTAGATTACTGGAGACTTGACAGACGTATGTTCAGTACATGTTACTTTATCATACTGAATTTTATCCGCTAAGTCTATTTTTTCATATATAGTTGTTATCGGTGATTCAGACAACGGATAAATTACTTCTACTCCGTAAAGTGGAGCATCTACAGTTACGATAAAAGCTTCTTCGGTTATTCTTTTTTGTACTATCCAGCCTTCCCGGGGTTCTGCATATGATTGGGCCACTTCCATAGCATATTCCTTAATTACTTTATAATCATTTGATGTAATTGCACCAGTGTATGAGGCAACTGCAACGGGAGATGAAAGATTAAAAAATATGCTAAAAGCTATTCCCAAAATGCAAGAAATAATTATAAAAACTCTTTTTGTGTGACTCATGTTGTTGTTCTCCTTCCAAAATCTTGGTTTGAATGTCGTATCTAAACAAAGACAATTCTAGTATTAACAAGGAACACATATTAAATTACATATTACCATGAATTATACCACGAATTTATGTAAACATCAATGGCTAAATTAAGAATGAACATAAATCAACATAATATTTAACGAGCGCCAAAAAGGGACTTTTTTTACAGTCCCTTTATTCTTTTATTAATTTTCTTATTGTTTCATATAAAAATGGTTTATATTCTTCGATTGGAAGAGGCTCTTTATATAAAATAGAATTAAAGCATGTTGCACTTACAAGTTCTATTATCATGAAAAGAGTTACTTCTGGATTTTTTAATTTAATATTATTTGTTTCAATCCCTTTTAAAAATAATTGATAAATTCCGTCTTCATTATTTTCAGTATCTTCATATACTTTATTAACTGTTTGGCTATAAGCTCCCCAAGATAAATTTTTAGAAATAAACTTTAAAAGTATATGATTTCTTTTAAGAGTATTTATAACATGGTCTACAATAAAAATTATTTGGTCATCTAATTTGTTTATTTCTTTTTTTCTTCTTAAAGCTTTTAAAGCATTATTAAATAATAATTGAGATTTTTTAATAATTAAAATATCGCGAATTTCGTATTTGTCTTTAAAATATAAATAAAAGGTTCCTTTTCCAACATCTGCATTATCTACAATATCTTGTATCGATGTGTCTTTTAACCCTTTTTCTGTAAATAGTTTAAATGCTGTATCTAAAAGTCTTGTTTTTTTATTTTTTTCTTCTTCAATTTTTTCCATAATTAAACTCCAAATTTTTATAAATCTATTATAATTATTGCACAAAAATGACCATTAGTCAATATTTTTATAAAAAACATTGACTAATAGTCAGTATGGTGCTATAATATGGAAGGTATAAAAATGACCGTTGGTCATAAAATATTGTTTCTATAAAAAGGAGATGAGATATAGTGAAAAAGTTTGGTGAGATAATATGCAAATATAGAAAAATTATTTTAATAGTTGCTATTCTTCTAATGATTCCAACTATAATAGGAATAAAAGCAACAAGAATTAATTACGATATATTAGTATATTTACCAGATAATATAGAAACTATTAAAGGAGAAAACATATTATCAGATGAGTTTAATATGGGAGCTTTTTCAGTTATTATTTTGGAGAATATGCCTTCAAAAGAAATACTAAATTTAGAAAAAGATATTAGAAAAATTGATAATGTTGCAATGGTACTAAGCACGGCAGATGTTATTGGAGATAAGCTCCCTGTAGAAATGCTTCCAGATGATATAAAAGACATTGCTTATAAAGAAAATTCTACAATAATGCTTGCAACTTTTAAAGATGCTATTTCTTCTGATGAAACATTAGAAACTATTCAAACTTTAAGAGATATGACAGATGAAAGAGTTAAAATAAGTGGTATGTCTGCAGTATTAATAGATACAAAAGAATTATCAGACCAAGAAATAACTATTTATGTAGCTATTGCAGTTATTCTTTGTTTAATAATTTTGCAACTAGCTTTAGATTCTTATTTCGCACCGATACTTTTACTTCTAAATGTTGGCTTTGCAATTCTATATAATATGGGAACTAATGCATTTTTAGGAGAAACATCTTATATTACTAAGGCAATAAGTGCTGTACTTCAGCTTGGTGTAACAATGGACTTTGCAATATTTCTATACCATAGTTACATGGAAGAGAAGAAAAATGAACCTAATATTAATGAGGCAATGGCAACAGCTATTTCAAAAACTTTAGTCTCTGTTGCAGGAAGCTCTCTTACGACAATTGCAGGATTTTTGGCATTATGTAGTATGAGTTTTTCTTTAGGAAAAGATATAGGTTTAGTAATGGCAAAAGGAGTATTTTTTGGAGTAATTTGCGTTGTTACAATTTTACCAGCTATGATACTTCAGTTTAATACTTTAATAGAAAAAACAAAACATAAAGAAGTAATGCCAAAGTTTAGACATTTAAAAGAATTTGTAATGAAACATTATAAACTAGCAATTATATTATTTATAATAATTTTGCCATTTGCTTATAATGGCTATAAAAAAACAGAAGTTTATTATAAACTAGACAGTTCCCTTCCAGAAACTTTAGATAGTATTTCAGCTAATAATGAGCTTAAAGATAAATTTGGAATGGTATCTACCGAAATGATTCTTATAGATAAAAATGTATCAGATGAAAAAATAAATGAAATGCTAGATAAAGTAGACAATATAGATGGAATTGAATGGACTTTAAGTTTATCTAAAATTTCAAAACTTGGAATTCCAAAAAAGATGATACCAGATGAAATTTTAGAAAAGCTAGAAAATGATAAATATAGTTTGATTATATTAAATTCAAAGTATGAAATTGCAACAGATGAGTTAAACAGCCAAGTAGATGAAGTAATAAATGTTATAAAACAATATGATGAAAATGCAATACTTGCTGGTGAAGGACCACTTATGAAAGACTTAGTTGAAATAAGTGATCATGACTTTAAAAGTGTAAATACAGTTTCAATTGCAGTAATATTTATAATTATGATATTTGTCTTAAAATCTATTAGTTTGCCGGTAATACTTATATGTGTAATAGAATTTGCAATATTTATAAATATGGGAATTCCATATTATACAAATACGGTTTTACCTTTTATTGCATCTATAGTTATAGGTACAATTCAACTTGGTGCTACAATAGATTATGCAATTTTAATTACAACTAAATATAAAACAGAAAGAATTTCTGGAAAAAATAAGAAAGACGCAATTGATTTTGCACTTGGAACATCAATAAGCTCAATATTTGTAAGCGGACTTTGCTTTTTTGGAGCAACATTTGGCGTTGGAGCATATTCAAAACTAGAAATGATTGGTTCACTTTGTACTTTAATGGCTAGAGGTGCAATAATAAGTATGTTCACAGTTGTAATAGTTTTACCAGCATTTTTATATGTTTTTGATAAGCTAATTTGCAAAACAACTTCAGGTATGAAGGGGATTGAAAATTAAATAAATCATATATAACGATATAAATATAAATATTATTAAAGGAGGGAGTTATATGAATAGATATCTTAAAAAAATTGTTTCGGCAGTAATTCTAGGAACAATGATGACTTATACTTTACCAATATTTGCTTTTACTAATGAAGAAACTGTTTATTCTAAGATGAAATCAAACGGCGAAGAGTATAAAACTATTGTTACAACTACTACTGAAAATAATGGTGAAACAGAAAATAAACAAGAAGATACTAAAAAAGAATTGCCATTAGATATGAAAATAACTTATAAATTAGATGGGGTAGAAATTTCTCCAGAGGAATTGGCTGGAAAAACAGGAAGAGTTAGTATTAATATAAAATATATTAATAAATCTAAAAAAACTATGAATATAAATGGTAATACTGCAACAATGTATACACCATTTATAGTTGCGGTAGGTACAATTATAGACTCAGAAAATAATAAAAATATAGAAGTTTCTAAATCTGGAAAAGTTGTAAATGATGGAGATAGAACTATTGTAGTTGGAATATTAATGCCAGGTTTAGAAGAGAGTTTAGATTTAAATGGAGAATTCGAAGATATAGATATTCCAGATAGCTTAGAAATTTCAATGGATGCTACAAATTTTGAGTTTTCAAATATACTAACATATTCTACGCCAAATATTATTACAGAAGATTTTGACTTTAGTAAATTTGATGATTTATTTGATAGTGCAAATGAGCTACAAAGCGGAATGAACAAAATTGTAGATGGAAGTAAAAAGTTATCTGATGGAACAATAGAACTTGATGATGGAGTACAAAAACTAAAGGATGGAACAGAAAAAATTTCAAATGGAACAGGAGAACTAAAAAAAGTTGTTACAGATTCAGTGAATTCTTTAGCAAATGATAAATCTAATGCGTTAGATGAAGCTACTTTAAAGAAAATATCAGAATCTGCTGTTCAAACTGTAAGTAAAGAGTTAAATAAAATAGGAGATGCAGCAGGAAGTGCAGCAAAACAAACAATAAGTTCTAAAAAAGATGCAATTGGAAGTCAGGCGGAAATTGCAGCAAAACAAACAATTGAAGCTATGAAGCCAGCAATTGCAGAAGAAGCATCAAAGGGTGCAGTAGAAATGGTAAGTACACAGGAAAAAGCTATAGCAGAAGCTGCTAAAGCTGGAGCTACTGCCAAAGCTCAACAAAGTATTTCAGAAATTACATCAACGGCAAAAGCAGAAACTATTAAAAATATAAATAATAAAAAAGATGGATTAGTAAATGAACTTGTATCCAAAATAAGTAGTTCTTTATCAGGAAACATAGAAGCTATAATTCAAGGTGCAACGACAAGTGGAATTCAAAGTATGGAATCTGTTTTAACTTCAATTAAACAAGAAGCAAAAGATGCAGGAGTTCAAAATGCTACAGCCAATATAGATACTTCTTCTTTAGATAGCATTACAGCAGATGCGGGAAATATAAGTGTTCCAGATGTAAAAACAGATGTAAATATAACAGTTAATATAGATCCTAGTACTATAGCAGGATATAATGAACTTACCAAGGAAGAACAAGCTATGGTAGTTTCAGTTCTTTCAGGAATAAAAGTAGAAGCAGAATCTCAAGCTAATACTCAGGTAAATACAGCAATTAATAATGCAAAAGCTGAAATGCAAGCAGCTTTAAATAATAGTTTAGAACAGGCTAAAGCAAATGCGGTAAATTCTGCAAAAGAATCTGCAAAAGCAAAATTAACAGAAATAGTAGGAAACGTAAGCACGGCTGCTGCAAATACTGCAGCAGAAACAGCGGCAAGTAAAGTTACAGGAAGTGTAGTGCCAAGTGCAGTAGGAATTGGAGCAAAAGCTTCAGCAGAAACAATTGCAAATTCTATAGCAGAAGGTGCAGTAAATAGTTTAGCAGGAAGTTTTGTAGAAGAAATTGTAGGATCTGTTTCAGAAAATGTTGCAGGAGCTGTAGCAAACTTAATGGTAGGAAGTGTAGCAGAAGAAACTGCTAAAACTACAGCAGAGCAAGTAGCAGGAATGGTAGCAGGAGGAGTTTCAGAAAGTGTTGCAGAAAAAATAGGAGGAACAGTTGCAAACCAAACAGCAGGGAAAGTAGCAGAACAAGTTGCAGGAGAGGTTGCATCAGAAACAGCAAAAAACGTGGCAGTACAGGTATCTGGAGAAACAGCATATGGCGTAGCAGATAATGTTGCAAATGAAGTTAAAAAAGAAGCTACTAAAACAATTGAAAGCCAAATGAGTAAACTATTAAATGAAGGAATTACACCATTAGATAATGGAGTTAAAGAATTAGATAAGGGAGTAGGTTCATTAAAAGATGGAACAAATGCTTTAAGAGAAGGAACCGTTGCTTTGTATGATGGAATAAATACATTTAATGATAAAGGTATAAAGAAAATAACTAATGTAGTAGATGGCGATTTGAAAAATGTAAAAATAAGACTTGAAAAATTAAAAGAATTATCTGATGAATATAATACATTTGCAAGTGAAGAAGAAAGAGATGCTATTAAGTTTATAAGTATTATAGATAGTATAAAGGTAAGTGAAAAAGATGAAGATAAAAAAGATGCTATTATAACAGACGAGAATCAAAATATAGGAAAGAAAGATGAAGAATAAATTAATGTCTAATGGTATAATCTTTAATTAGAATTTATATTAGTATCAATATTATTATGGGTATAAAAAAATCCGTAAGTGCCAAAACACTGGCATTGTACGGATTTTTACTTATGGCCTTGAAAAACAAATAATTCTTGCAACTATTGAGGCCAGAAAGAAAGCAAAATTAACTCAAAAAGAATTAAGCGAGAAGAGTGGCATTATTCAACCTTCGATTGCTAAAATTGAAAGGCAAAAGCGTTCATCACAAGTATATACTTTGCTAAGATTACTATACCCACTGGGATATACCTTAAAAGTTGTACCTATCGATAAGAAATTAAAGAAATAGTTTTTTCCTAAAATTCTCTACACCCATTGCATCAAAATATAAATACGATATAATTATACATGAATAAAAAAATAAAAGGAGACCAACTATGAAAAATTTAGTAATGACAATTAGCATTATGAATAAGTTTTTTGCAATTAGTCATTATGATGAAGCAAATAGTTTGGTAGCAATAGGATTAGATGAAAATAAGCATTTTTATCCTGTTGTTAGCGAGGAAGAATTAAAGTTAATAAATCAAGTAATAGATAAAAACATCAGAAAAGTTTATTTCGAATTAGGAGTAGTCTCTTTTGAAGGAAAAGACTATATACAATTCCAAAATAGGTACGATTCAAGAACCTATTTTGCTTTGGCTGAAGATGAAGAGAAAAAAATATTGGACTATAGTGGTAACGAGAGATTATATGATTACTATAATCCTAAAAATGTAATATTTATTTCTAGCAGAAATGGTCGCAGATCAAAGTCTAATAGAAACCACCGAAAAGCACATACGGAACAAAATAATAGAACTTCTGATGTTGATTCAAATAATGATTATACACCAAGAAATCGTAGGAAAAAAAGTAACAACATCGGGCTGAGAGTTGCAATTGCAACTGGATGTACTGCTGGTGTAGCTTTTATCACTTGGGAAGGATTAAAACTCCTAGGTGGTGTTGATTTACCATCTGTAACTGGCAATAATCAAGCGATTGTGGTTGAAGTCGAGAATGAAGAATATGGAATTTATAATACTGATGTTGAACCAATTGAAGATAAAAAACTTACCGAGGAGCAACTTGAATTAAAAGACAAGTACGATAGATATAAAGAAGACCTTGAAACTCAAGGCTTTAAACCATGGGAAATTGCTATTATCCTAAGTGAGATTAAACAGGGTGAATATGTAAATCGTTATTTGAATGATAAAAATGCTGAACACGATAAGATTTCCTTTTATTATGATTCAGAAATAGACTCTGTAGTGTATGTATACGATGATGTAAATAGATTTAATTTAAAAGACTTTATTTATGCTGAGGATGAAGGACAATATGATTACGAATCACTTTCTGATGAAGTAAAAGCATTAGTTGATGCAGTTAATACCAATCCGAATTTATCAGAAAATCACAAAAAAGTAATTATTGATAAGTTTTCCAAGATATGGCAGAAAAATGTTCAGTACTATTTAAAGGATGGAGGACATTATTATGATAGACTGCTTGAAGTACTAAATACTCTTATAATTGAAATAAAACCACAAGCAGGAGGGAATGGTGAAAGAGGATATGGAAATTCACATTCAGGTACTGCAGGAGGGCATTATGATCGAAATAAAAATAAGATAACAGAATATGGTGATAGAGATTCTACTACACGTCATGAAACAGGTCATGCAATTGGTGAATTTGAATTAAACTATACTATGTTGAATGAAGGCTATAACGAATGGAAAAATGGCGATAATGATACTTATGATAACGAAAGATATATGGCATTTGCATTTGAAGAAGTGTTTGGAGAGGATACTCTTGCTGAAGCATATGCTAGACATGGTTTGGTAAAAATACTTACAGATAAACTCGTAGAGAAAGCCGGCATGGAACGTGATGAAGCAGAAAAAATGATACGTGAGTTGCTGGCTGATACTCAATCTACGCTATTTGATTTGGGCGTTCTTTATGGCCAAAATAAGGATACAGCTCTTGAAAATGAAGAGATTAATGCTAGGCTTGACGAGATTTTAAATACCCTAGAAGACATAAATTCTAAATTAGGTAATTCGAAAAATCTAAAACTAACCGCTATTCACGATTATTTTACCAATAACAAAGATTCAAAATTTTTACAATTTGAAGGAGAGAAAATATTATCATTTACACCTTTGGAAAATGGTGGCATGCTTGTAAAAATTGGGAATAAAAAAGATATTAGTTATTATGGCGGTGGAATGATTGATTATACTACTGGTAGATATAAATTTGTTACCAAAGACCTAATTTTGGGGCAGGTCGATACAATAAATGATTATGAACTTGATTATGCAAATAATTATAAATTTGATACGTCTAGCCAAGAGAGCAAGGATGGACTAGAAGATTGTATGGCTGATCCTCAAATGAATACGTCAATTGTCCAGAGAATAATTGAAAAATCTAGAAAACTATTTCATCATGACAAAGATGACCAACAAAAGTGAAAATTGAGGTTTATGGTTTCGTAAATAAAGAAAAGAAAAATGGTAATAAATATTATACAGATAGCGAAATAATTGAAGGCTTAATGAGAATGTATCAAGAATTGATTACTAAATAATAATATATAATGAAAAGACAATAAAGTGATTGAAAAACTTAATTTCGTATCACTTTATTTTTGGGTTGCATTAAAAATGCATTATTATGGGTATAAAAAAATCCGTAAGTGCCAAAACACAGGCATTGTACGGATTTTCGCTTATGGCTGGGGTGTGCTAAGAAAAACTTTGCATTCCTTGTGCCTCTTGCGTTATATCGAAACGTGTCGCCACTTATCGCCACTTTAAATTTTTGTAATTTTACCTATTTTTACTCATTATTACGTATTTATTTTTTTGCGTTGCATAAGTTATGCAATGATTTTTGTTATGCTGTTCACTTATTGCCATGAGAGGAAAATTAGAATACTAAAAATGAAAATGGCCAAAAGTGAACATATCAGAATAGAGTTTTTTATTGTATTTTCCATTTAGATATGATTAAATTAGTTAAGAATAAGAATGCATAAGTTGTTGGGAGGTAGGTATGAAAAAGGTACTAAAGATATTAATAAATATGTTATGTTTAATTAGTGTACTTCAAGTTTTTTCCTATGCTGACATAATAATGATTTCACCAATAGAGCAGATGGAATTTCTTGGATTTAATATAGGATTAATCTGTCTTATTGTATTATTTATTACAGCTATTTATTATGCTAGTATTTTGCTATTGAATAATATTAAAACAAAAAAATTAGATGATGTTGAGAAAGAGAGAAATAATAATAAAGTTGAAAGAAAAGGAAAAAAACTAGAAAGAATAATGCTGATTTGTGCTTATTTTGTAGTGTTTGAATTAAGTGTTATCATTGAGTTTTCTGATTTAATTTCACCAAGTCAGTTTGCTTTTCTATTTACATTATATACTTTTTCAGTTGCAACGAGATTTACTAAAGAACGTGTACATACAGTTTCAAATGTATTATTTGTATTTTTTTTATTCATGACTTTATTAATACCATTTGTAAACCATATAATAAAATAAAAAACATTTGCTAATAAAAATCCACAGATTGTATATATAACAATTTGTGGATTTTCACTATTGGCTGGGGTGGTAAGATTCGAACTTACGCATGTCGGAGTCAGAGTCCGATGCCTTACCGCTTGGC
>AUXO017868849.1_pt1 | contig 13504 bp, 14 predicted proteins | sample 768731 | NCBI WGS metagenome assembly AUXO01 (sample SAMN02715735, study PRJNA202380) | gut metagenome | biome: sheep rumen | host: Ovis aries | place: New Zealand: Palmerston North
GAGGAAGCACCATATCCCCTTGTTTACGGTAATCCCAAGCTTATTATGAGGACCATAATCAACCTTCTGACCAATGCCATTAAGTACATAGACTACGACGGTAAGACAGAGGCTGACACCATACATGTTTCAGTAGTAACCATAGATGACCGCATCGGCGTCCAGGTAGAGGACAATGGAAGGGGAATACCTGCAAAGGATATAGACCATCTTTTCGAGAGGTTCTACAGGGTAGATAATTCCGGTTCAAGAGAAGTTGGCGGCACGGGCATCGGCCTTGCCATTGCCAAGGAGATCGCAGATATGCACGACGGCTCCATAAGCGTTACCTCAACCCTTAATGCCGGGTCCACCTTTACCCTGAGCCTGCCTACGGGCAAGACCGTTTTCGACGGCGTTTATGCAGATTCCAAGGCCGGCATCATCAGCGAAAAGCCTAACTACAGGGCAGCAGCATATTTCCTGGGCCTTCAGGAGTGCGAGGCTGTAAGGTCTCTCGGATACGACGACCTGAAGGATGCGGTTACAGAGTATGAGAATAAGGCCGAAACTGACGTAATAGGCAGGGACAAGGCTCTTACCGCTCTCCTTAAAGCCTACGGCGATGAGAGATTTAACGATCTTGAAGAAGAACTCCTATATGTGGAAGACTACGAAGATGACGTGGGTCCTGATTCACTCTCAGGATTAGAGCAGGAGCCTGAACTGCCCCAGGAGCACATGGTCAAGGCTGCCGCAGAATCAGGTGTCATGCAGGCCATTGCCTCCGTAGATTCCTACGATGTAATGGAGGAAGAGACAGGCGCTTATATAGCAAATGCCGAGGTCGAGGCTGCAAAACTTGCCGAAGAGGAAGTCGCAAGGCTTGTTACGGACAGCAAGACCATAGAAGAAGAGAAGGCAAGACGCCTGGCAGAAGAAGATGCTTTGAGAGAACAGCAGCTTCAGATGGAAGAAGAAAACAGAAGGATATTAGAAGAGCAGGAACAGGAGGAAGCCAGGAGACTTGCCAAGGAAGAAGCGCGCAAGATCCTTACCCAGCCTGTAGTCCAGAGGAGTGTTGCGACAAATGAGCCTCCCAAGAATGCGGCCCAGATCGCAAAAGAGAATAAAGAAAAGCGTATAATACACCCAACTGCGCCTGCAAAAAGGTATAATAAGACGGACGGCGCCGACGGAGAGGGCATAGTAAAGTCCTCCCTCAAGCAGGTATTAGATGAGACCAAACCCGTCAGACCGGAGTAAGATTAAGGTGACTGATAATAATACATTTGACTATTCCAAGCCCTATGCATATGAGATCAAGGGTGGAAATAAACTTAAGGGTGATATCGAAATAAGCGGCAGCAAGAATGCCGTTCTCGGCGTTATAGCCGCCTCCATGATGGTGGACGGGCCCTGCACATTAGAGAATGTTCCGGACATATCAGATGTCCACGTTATGCTGGAATTATGCAGATCCCTGGGCGCTACTATCGATCAGCTCGACCAGCATACATATAAGATCGATCCTACGACCATAAACACATACAAAGCTTCGGGCGCACTGGTATCCAAGATAAGAGCCTCATACTATTTGATGGGCGCTCTTCTTGCAAGGTGCGGCAAGGCATCCATAAGACTTCCCGGCGGATGCAATTTTGGTCAGAGACCTATAGATCTGCATCTTAAGGCTTTCCAGCTGATGGGAGCCAAAGGCGCCAGACCTTCAGACATAGACAGCGGTGTTGTAAACCTTATTGCGGAGCCCCTTCACGGAGCCAAGATATTCTTTGATATCGTATCAGTAGGAGCCACTATCAATGCGATGCTGGCAGCCTGCAAGGCCCAGGGCAAGACAGAGATCATAAATGCCGCCAAGGAGCCCCACATCGTTGATGTTGCCAACTTCCTTAACTCCATGGGTGCCAGGATAAAGGGTGCAGGTACGGATGTGATCAAGATAACAGGTGTTCCGGTACTGCCGGGCAACTTCACATATTCCATAATCCCCGACCAGATCGAGGCGGGCACCTACATGATCGCCGCTGCAGTAACAGGCGGAGACGTTACCATACATAATCTTATCCCTACCCATATGGAGCCCCTGTCCGCCAAGATGCGCGAGATGGGCTACCAGATAGAGGAGGGAGACGAGTCCATAAGAGTCTACAAGAATTCAGATGATGACGAGATCTATCCTACAAGCGTTAAGACTGCTCCTTATCCCGGATTTCCCACAGACCTTCAGCCCCAGACTGTAGTGCTCCTTTGCACTGCAAGAGGCCAGTCACGCATGCATGAGAATGTCTGGCAGAATAGATTCCAGTATGTGCCGGAACTTGCCAAGATGGGTGCGACCATAAATGTTTACGAACGAATCGCCTGGGTAGACGGCATAGATTCCTTCAAGGGTGCAAGAGTTGAGGCTACGGATCTTAGAGCAGGTGCTGCATTAGTCTGCGCGGCCCTTGCCGCTGAGGGCACCACTTATATCACCGAGGCAAAGAGAATAGACCGCGGCTACGAGCATATAGTAATGAAGCTCAGGTCTCTGGGCGCCGATATCTCCAGGGTCAATCTCGAGGACGCCTATAGCGAGGATACCGAGGCATGACCTGCACAACGGAGCTTATTCCGCTTTATTCCAGCAGTCAGGGCAATTCAACATTAATCAAGATCAACGGGATAAACATCCTGATAGACTGCGGCAAGTCCTGTAAGATGATATCAGAGGCGCTTATCTCTTGCGGAGTCTATCCGGACGATGTCTCTGCGCTGTTTCTGACCCACGGCCATTCCGACCATATCCAGGGAGTTACTGTATTTTCGAAAAAATACCATACGCCCATATTCGCGACCAAGGGGACCATGAAGAAGATATCCCAGACATATTCGGAGGTTAGTATCATCTCCGATAATGAGATAATCCCGTTTAAGGATAACGGATTTGAAGTTTGGGCTTTTCCTACGCCCCACGATATCGACGGCTCTGTCATATATAAAGTAAGAAATCTTATGAGCGGCAAGGATGTATGCGTCATGACGGATCTTGGCCAGTTCACTCCCGCAATGAAGGGCTTTGCCAAGGGGGCCTGTGCAATATTATTAGAATCCAATTACGACAGGAAGATGCTGCAGGACGGTCCTTATCCTTACCCTCTCAAGATGAGGATAGCATCAGGACACGGGCATATCTCCAACGATATCTGCCACGAAGCTGCGGAATCACTTATCCGCGAAGGCACGAGATACATTATGCTTGGCCACTTATCTCCCACAAATAACACCGAGGAGATAGCTGAGGAGTCTTTTGTAAGATATATGGATGGCAGAGATCTTATAAGAGGCCGGGACTACGAGCTTAAGATCGCTTCCAAGACCGGACCTACGGAGGGCTTTGCCTTATGAAGATCAGGATAGTATCCCCCGGAAGGCTTAAGGACAAATGGCTCAAGGAGGGAATAGCCGAGTATTCCAAGCGCCTGTCCAGATATGCGGTGCTTGAGATAATAGAGGTAGACGACTGCCCCGACAGCATTCCTGACAACGAGTGCCTTAAGAAAGAAGGGGAGAGGATCTTATCCCATATAAAGCCCCAGGAGAAATACTGGGTCATGGATCTGCACGGGGAGAAGGTCACATCTGAGAGAATATCAGAATATCTGATATCAGATATTGAAAGATCCGGCGGAACACTTACAATAGTAATCGGTGGTAGCAGGGGAATATCCGAAGAGGTAAGAAACAGAGCCTCGAGGCGTATCTGCCTGGGCGACATAACTCTTACACACCTCATGACAAGACTTATACTGACAGAACAGTTATACAGAGGCTTTAAGATAGCAAGGGGCGAGAAATACCATAAATAGCATCCGGGAGGACTCAGGACATGGGCAAGATACTAAACAGATTAGCAGCAAGTGACGGAGCATCAGTATCCGGCAATATAGGCGGGATCGTAGTTAACGGCATTCCGGTAGAGATCAGGGAAGGCAAGGGCTTTATAAAACTTGGCGTAGTATGTTCCATGGAATTCTACAGGAGCATCAAGGATGATATGGAAGCTGACTGCAGATCCAAAAATATCAATCCTCCATATTACGAAGGAACAGAGGTCTTTTTCGGGATTAATGACGGAGGGGCCTTTGACATTATCTACGGCAAGATCAAGGAAGTGATAGCAACCCATTTAACCGAGATCAAGGATGCGAGATGCCCTGTCTGCAATCAGCAGTTCTGTGACTGCGCCGCATTCCAGGGACCATATTTCGTGCCGACTCACAGGAAATGCTTACAGGAAGACAAAAAAACTAAAGCAACTCTTCCTGATATAGTGCATGTGTTGATCGGAGTGCTTATAACCATAGCTATTCTCTTTGTTAACTTACTTATGATATTAGGAATGCAGAGGGAGATGAGCATTATCTACCTGGCTGCAGGCATATTCGGTGCGCTCTATGTCAAGTCCAAGTGCCCCGGTATCAAGACGGGACTGAAGTTCCTTTATGCCGGCATTGCCTCGATCGCACAGATATTCTTCCCTTATATCTGCATAGGCATCCTGCTCTGCAATTACAGAGGCATGGCATTCAGTGAGATCTTCTCAAGATGGCCTGTAGTCTTAAGCTACACCTTCACAACAGATAATGTCTTTATGCTCTTATGTATCGCTGTGGGCATCATCTTCACCTGGGGCGGAATATTCGGTAAGGACAATCTTAGCAACGGCAACGCGAAGAAGGTCGTGCTTCCTTTATAACTAACTTGACATATTCATAACATTCTAACTGTAATCTATCTTGGCGTGCACTGTCACTATATTTTAGTTGACTAAAGTGCCTGCCCGTATTATAATTGCAAAGTCAAAAACGATACTTTAGTACACTAAAGGAGTAATTCATGGGTAATAAATTCTACACACCAGACGGTTTTACAGATCTTCTGCCCGGCATTTGCGCTTATAAGCGCGGTCTTGAGAATAAACTTAGAGTATTATACAGCCTGCACGGGTATGATGAGATAGAGACCCCGGGCATAGAGTATTGCGATATCTATACGCAATCTGGTTTTGTTCCTGAAGAAGAGCTCTATAAGTTTACTGACAGCTCAGGAAGGCTTCTTTGTACCAGATACGACGGTACCATCCCTGCAGTCAGGTTCATTACGGGAAGGAACGAGACATTCCCCGTAAGGATCTCCTATATAGAGAATATGTATAGAGCAGGCAAGATGGGCGGCGGCAAGCAGAGCGGCTTCACCCAGGCAGGGATCGAGCTTATGGGCGCCAAGGGCGCAGCCTCTGATGCTGAGGTACTGGCTCTCGCCATCAAGTCAGCTCTTGAGATCGGCATAACAGATCTGCAGATATCGGTAGGTCAGAGTGCTTTCTTTGCAGGGCTCAAGAGTCAGATGAACATGACTGACGAGCAGGCAACAGATATCTGTGAAGCCATCAAGCGCAGGGATTCCGTAACTATAGATAATCAGGATCTCAAGAGGGAAGACAAGGATCTGCTCCTTGCCATGACCGAGATGAGCGGAACCTATGATGTTCTTGATTACTTCATGCCCAAGGTGACAGACAAGGTAGCGCTGGATGCACTTACAAACCTTAAGGAGATCCTGGATATCATGGATAAGTACGATTTCCTTAAGTATATAAATATCGATCTCGGACTCATGGGTTCAGAAGAATACTACACAGGCATGATCTTTAAGGGATTTACTTATGAGGTAGGCTTCCCGATCATAAGCGGCGGCAGATATGACGAAGTCAGCAAAGCCTTCGGCAAAGATATCTCTTCTGTCGGATTCTCCATATCCCTGACACTGGCTCTTACAGCGCTGATGCGCCAGGATAAGCTGGTCACAGAGCCTGCGGCTTCAGTTATCTGCGGCGGCGATTTCGATGCAGCCTGCATGACGTGCGAAGCCTTAAGAGCAGAAGGTACTGCAGCTATACTCGATACCACAGGTCTTGGCGAAGAGGAATTAAACGAATATGCCAGGGCAAGAGGCATCGAGACGGTTATGTATCTTAAGGGAGGTGAAGCATAATGCTTACTATAGCTTTATCCAAGGGCAGACTTGCCGATCAGACTCTGGACCTGATGGAGAAGGCCGGATACGATGTTTCGGCAGCAAGGGAGAAGTCACGAAAGCTTATATTGGAGGACGCCAATGCAGGACTCAGATTTATCCTGGCAAAGCCTGCAGATGTTCCTACATACGTTGAACTCGGCGCAGCTGATATCGGGGTTGTAGGTAAGGATACCTTATTAGAAGAAGCAAGGCAGCTTTATGAAGTAATAGATCTTGGATTCGGCAAATGCCGTATGTGCGTTGCAGGGCCTGCGGCGCTTAAGGATAAGCTGGATGACATCCCTAATAAGAGGGTGGGCACCAAGTATCCCAATATCACGAGGAATTACTTTGAGGGAGTAAAGAAGGAGAGCGTAGAGATAATCAAGCTCAACGGCTCTGTTGAGCTTGCGCCCCTTACAGGTCTTGCAGAAGTGATCGTGGATATAGTAGAGTCTGGAAGGACTTTGTACGAGAACGGGCTTGAGGTCCTGGAGACTGTTGCAGACATCTCTGCAAGAGTTGTGGTAAACAGGGTTTCCATGAAGATGAAAGAGGATGAGATCAAGCCCATGATCTCGAAGCTCAGACAAGCATTGACAGAAGGCGAGGCAGAATAATGAAGTGTAAACTCATAGAGGGCAGCAGGGAGAATCTTAAGTCTACGGTAGAAAACCTGGGACTGAGAGGCAAGATGGACTTAAAGCCTGTAATAGACACAGTACAGGGCGTCATCGACGACATTAAAGAGAATGGAGATGAGGCGCTCCTAAGATATACCGAGAGATTTGACGGGGTTAGACTTACATCAGACACGCTCCTTGTTACCGAAGAAGAGATAAAAGCTGCCATAGATCAGATAGATCCGGAGCTCTTCGAGGTAATGAAGAGGGCTGAGGCCAATATAAGAAAGTTCCACGAACAGCAGAAGGAATCCGGCTTCATGATGGATGTCTACAGCGGCGGCAAGATCGGCGTCAAGGTAAGACCTGTTACCACAGCGGGCATCTATGTTCCCGGCGGCACTGCGCCCCTTCCTTCCACTGTATTAATGGATGTTATCCCTGCATCTGTTGCAGGTGTTAAGCGCATCGTTTTTGCCACTCCTCCGAGAAAAGACGGGACTATAGCTCCGGTGATCCTCGCAGCGGCAAAGATCGCAGGTGCAACAGAGATCTACAAGATGGGCGGAGCTCAGGCGATAGCTGCAATGGCTTACGGAACCGAGACCATACCCAGAGTAGACAAGATCTGCGGCCCGGGCAATATCTATGTCAATACAGCAAAGCGCCTTGTATATGGCCAGGTGGACATCGATATGTTCGCCGGTCCGTCAGAGATCCTGATAATAGCAGACAAGGACGCAAATCCCGAGTATGTGGCAGCAGATATGCTGTCCCAGGCTGAGCACGATAAGCTGGCATCAGCCATAGTCCTGACAGATTCCCGGGAGCTTGGACAGAAGGTCCTTGAAGCAGTGGACAGAAGGTCAGATAAGGCAGAGCGCAAGGAGATCCTTGAGGCATCCCTTGCAAATTACTGCGCCATCATCGTCTGCGACAGTCTCGATACCGCTGTATCATTCTCCGAAGAGATCGCGCCTGAGCACCTGGAGCTCTGCGTCAAGGATCCCGAAGACTTCTCTTCGAAGATAAATAACTGCGGCGCGATGTTCTTGGGTGAGTATTCGCCGGAGCCTCTGGGCGATTATTTCGCAGGACCTAACCACACTCTCCCGACATCAGGGACCGCAAGGTTTTTCTCGCCTCTTAATACAGGCGACTTCTATAAGAAGATGAGTGTTATCAACTATAACAGGGAATCTCTGGAACAGGTATATAGAGATGTGGGACTCTTTGCTGACAGCGAGGGACTTACATGTCACGCAGCGGCAGTAAGAGCAAGATTTGAGGATGATCAATGAGCAGATTCTGGAACAAAAAGATAAATGAAGCCAAGCCTTATGTGGCAGGCGAGCAGCCGAAGCCCGGGCAGAAGGTTATAAAGCTCAATACCAACGAAAACCCCTTCAGGCCCTCGCCTGACTGTTCGGAGGCTGTAAAGAACTTCGACATGGGACAGCTCAGGCTCTATCCTGATACGGATTCTGTCATGGTGTGCGAAGCTATAGCTGAAGCAGAGGGCGTATTGCCTTCAAATGTCTTTGTGGGCAACGGTTCTGACGAAGTGCTGGCGCTCTGTTTCCAGACCTTCTTTGAGAAGGAGGGTAATACGGACCTGCCGGTACTGACTCCAGAGTTCTCCTACAGTTTCTATCCGGTATTCGAGAGATTCTACGATATAAGATCCCGCAAGATCCCCCTAAGAGAGGGCCTTAGGATAGAAGCAGAAGACTATGTGGGCGTTCCCAACTGCGGCATTGTCATTGCAAATCCCAATGCCCCTACTTCGAGAGCCATATCTCTGGAGGATATAAGGAAGATCCTAGAGGCAAATAAGGACTCTGTTGTCATTATCGATGAGGCTTATGCTTATTTTGCAGAACCTTACGAGACGGCGGTAACTCTTCTGGAGGATCATCCCAACCTCTGCGTTGTAAGGACCTTGTCCAAGTCATACAGCCTGGCAGGTCTCAGGACCGGATATGCCATTGCTTCCGAAGAGCTGATAGAGGGCCTTAAGAGGTGCAGGGATTCATTCAATTCCTATCCTCTCGGCAGGCTTGAACAGGTGATCGCAGCAGCGGCTGTCAGGGATCAGGCTTACCACAGCTGGACCAGGCAGGAGATAATAAAGAACCGTATCTATACGGTGGAGGCTTTGGAGTCTTTGGGCTTTGATATGCCGGAATCATCGGCAAATTTTGTCTTTGCGAGGCCTCCAAAGTGCATTTCTGCACAAAAGTTGTATAAAAACCTTAAAGCAAAGGGTATACTTGTAAGGTATTTCGACACCGAGGGTATCAATGACAGATTAAGGATCACCATCGGTACCAGAGAACAGATGGAGCAGCTTATTGCTCAAGTATCGAAGGAGGTAGAAGATGCCAAGGCAGGCTCAGATAACACGCAAGACTAAAGAAACTGACATTGAAGTCAGGATAGATCTGGATGGCAAGGGCGTCAGCACGATAAACACGGGCATTGGTTTCTTCGACCACATGCTGGAAGCTCTGTCCAAACACTCAGGTATCGACATGGAAGTCTCCTGCAAGGGCGACTTAAGGGTTGATGCTCACCACTCGGTGGAGGATGTCGGCATCTGTCTCGGAAAGGCTTTTGCAGAGGCTATAGGTGACAAGTGCGGTATCAGAAGATACGGCAAGGCCGAGATCCCCATGGACGAAGCTTTGGGAGTAGCGGTCATCGACATATCCGGCAGGCCCTATATCGTTTTCGACTGCGAGTTTGCAGGGAATATGTGCGGCGAGATGGATACACAGCTTTTCGAGGAATTCTTCAGGAGCTTTGCATATAATGCGGGGATAACCCTGCACATATCTTCGCCTTACGGCAGAAATGACCACCACAAGGCAGAAGCGATGTTCAAGGCTCTGGCAAGGGCTTTGAGGGAAGCTTCGGAGGAAGATCCGAGATTTAAGGACGAGATCGTCTCGACAAAAGGAAGTTTATAAAGCAAGCGGAGGTATATATTAATGCTTATTAAGGACACAGATTTTATCGATAAGCCGGTGATGGCTAAGGGTAAGGTTAGGAATATCTACGATCTTGGAGACTCACTGCTCCTTGTTGTAACAGACAGGATATCCGCCTTCGACGTTATCTTTGACGAGCTTATCCCGGATAAGGGCAGAGTGCTCTCTTCCATATCTGCATTCTGGTTCGATTTTACAAAGGATATCATCCCCAACCATGTTATTACCACAGATGTATCCAAGTACCCTCAGGGCTTTGATAAGTATAAGGACGAGCTCGAAGGCAGATCCATGCTGGTCAAGAAGGCCGAGATGCTCCCTGCAGAGTGCATCGTAAGAGGCTACCTCGAGGGATCCGCTCTTAAGGAATATAGAAAGTCCGGTACAGTCGGAGGCATCAAGATGCCTGAAGGTCTGCGCCAGGGCGATAAGCTCCCTGAGCCTCTCTTTACACCTTCCACCAAGGAGGATACCGGCCACGACATCAACATCACATTTGAGCAGCTTGTAGACCTTATCGGCGAAGAGGATGCTACGGCTTTAAGAGATGCTTCCCTCGCTCTCTATAAGAAGGTATCTGAGTTTGCTCTTACCAAGGGTCTTATCCTGGCTGATACCAAGTTTGAGTTCGGTAAGATAGACGGCGTTCTCACAGTATGCGACGAGATGTTCACACCCGATTCTTCCAGATTCTGGGATCTTGCTGATTACGAACCCGGCCGCGCTCAGAAGAGCTTTGACAAGCAGTTCTTAAGAGAGTGGCTTGAGACACTTGACTGGGATAAGACATATCCCGCACCCACTCTTCCTGAGGAGATCATCAACAAGACAGCAGAGAAGTACAGAGAGTGCTACAGCCGTCTGACCGGAGAGGAAATCTGATTTGATAGCGATCGTTGACTATGGAATGGGCAATCTGGCCTCAGTCAAGAAAGCTCTTGACTATATCGGCGAGGAGTCGGTCATAACGGACGACTCTTCTGATATAAGCAAAGCCGGGGGAGTGATACTCCCCGGGGTAGGCGCTTTTGCTCCCGCTATGGAAAATCTCGCCCTCAAGGGACTTGATACGGCTCTCATCAACGCCTGCGCAAGCGGCAAGCCTTTTCTCGGAATATGTCTCGGGATGCAGCTCCTGATGGACGGATCCGAGGAAGGTGTTACGGTTAAGGCCGGCTCCCATGCCCAGATATCAGGTCTCGGGATAATCCCCGGCAAGGTCAGGAGATTCCCTGACATGGGACTCAAGATCCCCCAGATGGGATGGAACAGTCTCATAGATTGTAAGGGATCCCTTCTTACCGAAGGCGACTATGTTTATTTTGTACATTCCTACTACTGTGATCCCCAGCATAAGTCTGACATCGCAGCCATGACTGATTATGGGATAACTTACTGCAGCGCCTTAGAGTCCGGCAATGTGTTTGCCACCCAGTTCCACCCGGAGAAGAGCGGCGAAGCGGGGCTTCAGATCTTAAGCAAGTTTGCAAGGAGGGTAAGAGCATGATAATTCTTCCTGCGATCGATCTTCTGGGCGGCAGATGCGTAAGGCTCAGACAGGGCAGATACGACGATGTCACCGTTTATAACGAGGATCCTGTGGATCAGGCAATGCAGTTCAAGGAATTGGGTTGTGAGTGGATCCATATAGTGGATCTCGATGCAGCAAGATCAGGTATTCCGGTAAACCACGGAGTGATAAGGGACATAGTGATCAAGACCGGGCTTAAGATCGATACAGGGGGCGGGATCCGCAATATGGTGACTCTGTCTCACCTTATCGATGTCTTTGGTGTATCAAGAGCAGTCCTGGGAACTTCTGCGATCAAGGATCCGGATTTTACGAAGGAAGCTATAAGAAGATACGGAGACAAGGTTGGCATCGGCATCGATGCAAGGAACGGTTTCGTCTCAGTTGACGGCTGGACCAATGATTCCACCATGAAGGCAACAGAGTTTGCCATAAAGATGAAAGAGATCGGAGCTAAGACCATCGTCTTTACCGATATCTCAAGAGACGGCATGCTTACAGGCCCTGCTTTCGATGCGACAAAAGAGATGGTGGAGGCTACAGGCCTTGACGTCATCGCATCAGGCGGCATCGGTTCTGATGAGGATATAATGCACATCAAGGACTCAGGCTGCGCAGGCGTTATCGTCGGCAAGGCCTTCTATGAGGGAAAGGTGGATCTTAAGAAATGCTTGCAAAACGTATAATCCCCTGTCTTGATGTCAAAGACGGAAGAGTCGTTAAGGGCGTTAATTTTGTATCTTTACGAGATGCGGGAGATCCGGTCTCCTGTGCCAAGACTTATAACCTGTCAGGTGCTGACGAATTGGTCTTCCTGGATATCACCGCCACTCTTGAATCAAGAGACACCACTATAGATATGGTAAAGAGGGTGGCATCTGAAGTGTTTATCCCTTTTACCGTAGGCGGAGGCATAAGGACCACCGACGACATCAGGCAGATCCTGAATGCCGGAGCTGATAAAGTATCTCTTAATTCCGCAGCGGTCAGGAACCCGGATTTTATAAGGGAAGCCTCTGAGATGTTCGGTTCCCAGTGCATCGTTGTGGCTATCGATGTTAAGGCAAGAGAAGACAGGGAGCTATTTCCTTCAGGCTATGAAGTAGTGGTCGCAGGCGGTACCAAGCCCACAGGGATAGATGCTCTCTGGTGGGCGAAAGAAGCTGTTCGCCTCGGCTGCGGAGAGATCCTCCTCACATCGATGGATAAGGATGGGACCAAGTCCGGCTACGATAATGTCATCACCTCGATGATATCTGAGAGCGTAAATGTCCCGGTGATCGCTTCGGGCGGCGCAGGATCCATGAAGGATTTTGCCGATGCCATAAGAGACGGCAAGGCAGATGCAGTGCTGGCGGCAAGTCTTTTCCACTTCGGGGAGATAAGGATAAGTGATCTTAAGAGATATCTCGAAGGCGAGGGCATACCCACAAGGTCTATCCCCAAGACCCTTAATATGTGGGCCCACATGAAGAAGAACAGCGACGGCATGGTGCCCGCCATAACCAAAGAAGCATCCACGGGCGAGGTCCTCATGACCGCATATATGAATTATGACGCATTCCGTCTCACATGTGAGACAGGCTATATGCACTACTATTCAAGGTCAAGGAATACCCTCTGGAAAAAGGGAGAGACATCAGGCCATGTACAGAAAGTGATATCCTGCGCCATAGACTGCGACAGGGACACTTTGCTGTATACGATAGAGCAGACGGGAGCAGCCTGCCACACCGGCAATCACTCCTGTTTCTATACAGATCTTGATGAATGGAATTACGAGGAGGAATAATATGAGCGTTATCAATGAATTATACACAGTCATCTTAGACCGCAAAGAGCATCCTACAGAGGGTTCATATACCAACTATCTCTTAGGCAAGGGTACGGACAAGATCTCCAAGAAGGTTGGCGAAGAGGCAGTAGAGACTATAATCGCCGCTTCCCAGAGAGACAGGGCTGCAACCATACAGGAACTTGCAGATCTGCAGTACCATATTCTGGTCCTGATGGTAGATCAGGGCATCACCCTTGAAGATGTGGAAGCGGAATTAAGATCTAGAAGAAGTTGATTGCATTTTGTTTATTGGTGTGATACAATCTTCAAGCTAAAACCCTCAAAGGGGCTTTTTAAGTTGCGCAGAATTTGACGGCCCAAAGCCTGCAAATGACGCAAAACAAAGGATTTGGAGGTATTACTACCATGGCAAAGGCCGGAGCTCGCGATAAGATCACTCTCGCATGCACAGAGTGCAAGCAGAGAAATTATCAGACATTCAAGAATAAGAAGAACA
>AUXO018574149.1_pt1 | contig 13501 bp, 14 predicted proteins | sample 768731 | NCBI WGS metagenome assembly AUXO01 (sample SAMN02715735, study PRJNA202380) | gut metagenome | biome: sheep rumen | host: Ovis aries | place: New Zealand: Palmerston North
GCTTTTTTCCGCCTCTTTTTTTCCGTTTTTTTAGATATTTATGTTAAAAATTCGGGGATTCACCCCAGCAAAAACTAGGACTTCCAACGAACTTCCTGCATTTACAAAAAAAATTCAGTCTATGCTGCTGCCGGCCAAGCCAAACAAAAAACCGGCACCTTCCGGTGCCGGCTCATGTCCATACTCAGAATTCAGATTTAAACTCCGTCCAGACCTGATCGTACAGCTTGGTATCGTCTCCCAGGTACTTGAAAACTTCACACTTGTCCAGTACTTCCTGGGGCGGATTGTTCACAGGGCTGTCATTGTAGCCGTCAATCAGCTCAATAGCCGCCTTGTTGGGAATGGCATAGCCCACATATTCGTAGTTCTTCGCCGCGATGTCCGCCCGGCAGAGGAAGTCAATAAACTTTTCTGCGCCGCTGACATTTTTCGCATTGCTCGGGATGCAGATGGCGTCAAAGAAAATGTTGCTTCCTTCTTCAGGCACCACATAATCCAGGTCCTCATTCTGCCCCATGCACATGGTGGCATCGCCGGACCAGACCAGTGCAACCGATGCTTCTCCGCCGATCATCTTGTCCTTGACTTCATCCACTACATACGCCAGAACCATGGGCTTCTGCTCAATCAGAAGCTGCTTTGCATCCTCCAAATCCGCCGCCTCGATGGAGTTGAGGCTGTGGCCGGTCATAATAAGGGCAATGCCGATGGTGTCCCGGGGAGAATCCAGCATCAGCATATCCATGCTGTACTGCGGGTCCATGAGCGTCTTCCAGCTGGTGGGCGCCTCGCTGACCGTCTCTTTATTGTAGAGGATGCCCATCGTTCCCCAGGTATAGGGAACAGAATACTCGGACTCAGGATCATAGCTCTCATGCATAAACCGGGGATCAATGTTTACGACATTCGGAATGTTGTCCCAGTTGATCTTCTGCAGCAGATTCTCGCGAACCATGCGCTCTACCATGTAATCGCTGGGGAAGATGACATCATACGAGGAGCCGCCGTTGGCGATCTTTGCATACATGTCCTCATTGGTTTCGTACATCTCATAGATGACCTTGATGCCGGTTTCTTCCGTGAACTGGTCCAGGGTCTCCTGATCGATGTAATCGCCCCAGTTGTAAACGGAAATGGTCTCCGCTGCCAGTGCGGAGGTGCAGATCAGCGTAAGAAGGGCAAAGAGTGCGAGCGCTTTTTTCATTTTGATCTTCCTTTCTGGTCAATATGGGATTTTGACCTGTTCCAGCTTCTTTTTCTTCTCGCTGTCCGGGGCCTTCATGTCCCGGATATTCAACAGGATCAGCAGAAGCAAAACGCAGCCGAAGATAATGGTGGACAAGGCATTGATTTTAGGAGAAATTCCCCGTTTTGCCATGGTGTAAATGGTTATGGACAGATTGCTCACGCCAGAACCGGTTGTAAAGAAACTGACCACAAAATCATCGATGGACATGGTCAGCGCCATGAGAAATCCGGAAACCACGCCCGGCATGATATCCGGCAGGATCACCCTGAAAAATCCCTGCATGGGGGTCGCCCCCAAATCCTGTGCAGCCTCCGCCAGATGGGGTTCCAGCTGCCTCAGCTTCGGCATGACCGAAAGCACCACATACGGGACACAGAATGAAATGTGGGAAAGCAGCAGCGTCATATATCCCAGCTGGATATGCGAAATCGCAAACAGCAGCATGAGGGAAACGCCGGTAACCACTTCCGAGTTGAGCATCGGCAGGTTGATGATGCTCATCATCGCCTGTCTGGGACGCCTTCCCGTCTGATACAGCGCGATGGCGCCGATGGTACCGAGGATCGTGGAGATCACGGACGCCAGGAAGCCGATGGACAGGGTGGTTCCCAGAGAGGACATGATCACCTTGTCAGCAAACAGCTCCTTATACCATTTCAGCGTGAATCCGCCCCACGTTGCCCTGGATTTGCTGTTATTGAAGGAGTAGAGGACCAGCAGGACGATAGGGGCGTACAGGAAGGCCATGATCAGGCCTACATAGATGCGTCTCAGTTTTTTCATCAGAAGATCCGCACCTCCTTCTCCGCCTTTTCTTCCTTATCGATGCGCTGCAGCGCTCCCATGAAGGCAAGGACCACGACCATGACCAGGAGGGAAAGCGTGGAACCGAAGTGCCAGTCCGAAGACTTGCCGAACTGATTCTGAATGATATCGCCAATGAGCGGGACCTTGCCGCCGCCCATCAGCTGGGAAATAACGAAGGTTGTGACCGCAGGTACAAATACCATGGTGATGCCTTCCAGCACTCCGGGCAGGGAATACGGCAGCGTCACGCGCAGAAAGCTCTGCCTCGGGCTTGCCCCCAGATCCGCAGCCGCTTCCAGCAGGCTGCGGTCGATCTTTTCGATGACCGTGTAAATCGGCATGATCATAAAAGAGAGGTAGTTGTAAACCATACCGAGGATAACCGCATTTTCGTTATACAGGAAAATGATCTTTTTTCCTACGCCGCGGGAGGTCAGGAAAGCATCAAACGCGGGAATAGCTTCCCGAAGGGACGCGATCCAGCTGTTCAGGATACCGGAGTTTTCCAGGATGCTCATCCAGGAATAGGTCCGCAGCAGGAAGTTCATCCACATGGGCAGGATGATCAGCATCAGCCACATGGTCGGATGCTTGAAGTCCTTGCCCGTCAGGATAAGGGCCACCGGATACCCCAGCAAGAGACACACGATCGTTGTAAGAAACGCAATCTTCAGCGACCGGAGCAGAAGCCGCAGGTACGTCGGTTCTATCATCCGTTTAAAATTGGAAATGGACACCACGGAGCGTTTCTGCCAGGGCTCCGTTGTCTGAACCGTGCCGTCCTCCAGGCGGTACGCCGTGCTGCCGTCCTCCTGCACAATCTCCGTATACGGAATGGGCTCCTCTACGGTTATGCCGTACCAGACGATCAGAACCAGAGGCAGGACGATGAAGATCACCGCCCAGAGCATGAACGGCACCAGCAAAACCGAATTTCGCTTCACTGCGCCGCCCCCTCTCCCTTATTGCGGCGGTCCGGAGAGAAGTCGCTCTTTTCCATGACCTGAATGTCCTCCGGCGCAACCGTGATCTTGACCTTTGTTCCGATCTGCCGGGCATGGGTGGAATGTACAAGCAGGACGTCCTTCCCTGAGCGGACCTTCATTTCATAATGGACGCCCTTGAACAGGAGCGTTTCCACAATGCCTTCCGGAACCCCGCTGATGTCGTCTGTAATCGGACGCAGCTTTACGTCCTCCGGACGCAGGACCACGTCGACATCGCTGTTTTCTCCGAATCCTTCATCCACACACGGGAAATCGCAGTCCAGGAAGTGCACCAGACGGTCCCGGACCATCTTGGAAGGCAGAATATTGCTGTCCCCGATAAAGTCCGCAACAAAGGCCGAGCGCGGTTCATTGTAAATGTCAACCGGCGTTCCAAGCTGCAGAATTTCGCCGGAGCGCATCACGGCGACACGGTCGCTCATCGTCAGCGCTTCTTCCTGGTCGTGGGTGACAAAAATGAAGGTAATGCCGCTCTCGCGCTGAATCCGCTTCAGTTCAAGCTGCATCTCGCGGCGGAGCTTCAGGTCCAAAGCGCCCAGAGGCTCGTCCAGGAGCAGCACATCCGGCTTGTTGATCAGCGCTCTTGCAATCGCAACGCGCTGCTGCTGTCCGCCGGACAGGCTTGAAATCCGGCGCTTTTCAAATCCGGACAGGCCGACCAGTTTCAGCATTTCCGTAACCCGCTTCGCCGTCTCCTTCTTGTCCTCTTTGCGCAGGTCCGGTCCGAAGGCCACATTCTGTTCGACGTTCAGGTGCGGAAACAGGGCATATCTCTGGAAGACCGTATTAATGGAGCGCTTATAGGGCGGAAGGGGAATGATGTTTTGACCTTTATAAAGAATCGTTCCGCTGGTTGGCTTTTCAAATCCCCCGATACAGCGCAGCAGCGTCGTTTTTCCGCATCCGGAAGGCCCCAGCAGGGTCACAAATTCATTCTTTCCAATATCAATGCTGACCCCTTTCAGCGCCTCAAAGCCGTCCTCAAAAACGACTTTGACATTCTGAATGGATAATATTGCCTGATTGTCCATCATCGGACCTCCTTATTAATCAGAAGTTCGGCGGTGTGGTCACCCAAAGAACCACGGCCTCTTTTTTTCCTTCATTTGCAAGATAATGCTTGCTGTCAGGGGTATAGGAAAAACTGTCCCCTTTGCGAACACTGTAATGCCGCTCTCCCAGCACCAGTGTAACCGTCCCGGAAAGCACATATCCGAATTCTTCACCGGAATGAGGAAAATCCAGTTCCGACTGCCCGCCTCCCGGAATCGAAATGAGGATCGGCTCCATTTCCTTTTTCTGTGCATCCGGAATCAGCCAGTGAATCCGGACTCCGTCTCCCGTTTCTTTCACAAACACGTCTTCTTTTTTATACACAGGGCTGGAATGGGATTCCTCTGCAAAAAACTCATGGAAAGAAGAGCCGAGGGTCGTCAGAATATCTTCCAGCGTCGACAGAGAAGGCGAAGTCTGGTCGGATTCAAGCTGAGAAATAAATCCTTTTGACAATTCACAGCGGTCCCCCAGCTCCTTCTGTGTCAGATTGTTCTTCTGCCGAAGATCCCTTATTTTTGCTCCAATTGTCATACCCTTCCTCCTTTCCTCCGAAAAGTTTAGTATTACGAAACTCTAGGTTTAATTTGAGCAAGGCAGATTAAATCATAGAATACCCCCTCTGTCAAGTGTCTGTTGTAACTTTATGATGATTATTTTTTAAATGTTCACCTTTTTTAATCCTTCCGTTTCCTTTTCTGACACATTCATGGAATCTGTCGAATAATGCACCCTCTTCTCTTCTTTCAAAAACTGCTCTGAGCCACTGGATTCTCCCCTTCGTCTGTTGTACAATTTCATAAAAAGACCGTCAGATGGCGGCACAGTTTCCAAGTCGAAAGGAGCAATGGAGTATGAAGTACCGCATACAGGGCGAGCCCTCGCCGGTTGTCATCTGTGAACTTGAACGCGGAGAAGAAGTCCTCTGCGAAAGCGGCGCAATGGCCTGGATGTCCCCGAACATGGAAATGCGGACGGAGGGCGGCGGTGCAGGCAAGATGTTCGGCCGGCTTTTCTCCGGAGAATCCATCATGCAGAACCGCTATACCGCAAAGGGCGGACCTGGGCTGATCGCCTTTGCCTCAAGCCTCCCGGGCGTCATCCGCGCTTATGAAATCACACCGTCCGCCCCCATCATCTGCCAGAAGCGCGCCTTTCTGGCATCCACTTCCGACGTAGAAGTAAGCACTTTCTTTCAGAAGAAACTGGGAACCGGCTTCTTCGGCGGAGAAGGCTTTGTGATGCAGAAGCTCTCCGGACACGGAACCGCCTTTATTGAACTTGACGGGTCTGCCGTTGAATACGATCTGGCCCCGGGGCAGCAGCTCATCATCGATACCGGCTATCTGGCCATGATGGACGCTTCGGTCAAGATGGACATCCAGCAGGTGAAAGGGATCAAAAATGCGCTCTTCGGCGGCGAAGGCATGTTCAATACCGTCGTCACCGGCCCCGGCCGCGTCGTTCTGCAGACCATGCCGCTTTCCACTTTTGCCAGCCTGATCGCCTCCCTCCTTCCCGGAAAAGACTGACGGAAGAAAGGGCCCTGCATCGGCCCCCTATGCCTGTTAACGCCAAAAAGAGCTGTGAACCCTGGGCCTTTGCCCGGATTCACAGCTCTTTTCCTGTTCAGCTGTCAGTGCCATTCCTTTTTAAGAAAGTCAACCAGCATTTCTCCCATCACTTCGCAGTTTACGATATAGCTTCCATGGTCTGCACCCGGCACCGTGATCTGGCGTGCATTGGGAAGATTTGCTGCGATCCTCTTCGTTTCTTCCGGCAGGATCAGATCGTTTTCCCCTACCGTAACCAGGACCGGAATGCGGATCGTGCGCAGCGCTTCCGGTGCAATTCTGGGCTCCGTCAGCATGAGCGTAACCAGAGGATCCGGATTCTCCCTGTTTCTCTCTTCGCAATCCTCAAGGAACGCAGGAAGCAGTCCCTGCGGCGACAGGTTGGTTCCGCTGATCGCCATGACCGCAAGCGTGCCCGGGTGAAGGATTTCCAGCATCAGGGCGATAATCCCCCCGTCGCTGTGTCCATACAGTGCCGGCTTTTCCAGTCCCATTTCCTGAATGAACTGATACACGTCTTCCGCCATGTCCGCGTAGTGATACTCTTCCAGGGGCTCATTGGCACCGTGGCCGCGGGAATCGGGCGCATACACTTTGTACCCCGCTTCCACAAGCTGCCCAATCTGTGTATCAAACAGGTCATGGTCCTCCCCGTTTCCATGGATCAGAACCACAGGTCTGCCTTCCCCTGCCACCGCATAGTGAATCGTAACCCCGTTTACCCTCACTGTATTGGATGCGTCATACTTTTTCATGCTGTTTTTTTCTCCTTCCGGTTTACACAGAAAATAGAAAAGGGGAATCCTGCATTCCCGTTTACGGGCAGCAGAATCCCCCCAGAGTTCCCTTTTATCCTATCGATCTTCCCGCCGGATCTATCGATTGGTGGTTACAAAGGCTGCCCGCGCCACCGGAACTTCCTCCTGTTCTCCGGATGCGGTATAGCTTCCGGACGCAGGAAGCGTAATTCCTTCGCCTGCCAGATAGAAGGTCATGATTTCCCCGACCTGCGGGGCCTCTTCCGGCTTTACAACCGCATATACGGGATCGCGCCATACGCCGGTATTGGGGTTGCTCACGCAAACCAGGGCGCACGGCTCTCCATTATAATCCGTATATTCCATCACCTTTCCGCGGAAGGTGAATTTGCTCCCCTGATACTGCATCGGGTTTGCCTTCAGCTGATCATAGGTGAGCGGAATCATTTCTATGCGGAACTGGGCGATCTGTTCCCGCTCCGTCAGGACACGGGTTACGGTTACCTGGAGTGTGCCGTCCTCATATCCCTGGGCATGTGCGCGAAGGGTCAGCGTCAGCTCTCCCTCTCTTGCGACCTGCACGCGGGCGTGGAAGATGCCGTTCCTTCCCGCCTTTACATTGGTGCTTACCCGGTCTCCATTCACGTAAACCGTAGCCCCGGGAACGGTCACGCCGTCAATGGATGCCGTTTCTCCGGTGAACGTTTTTTCCATGCTGTCGCTCAGCGTAATCTCTGCCACCGGCTCAAGCCGGACCAGATGCACCTGTGCGCTGGCTGTCTCCGTCTCAATGACAAGATCGTGATCCCCAAGCTTACTGAGCACGACCCGGACGAGGAAGCGGCCATCCGCTCCGGCCACCGTCTGTCCCAGTGTCCGGCTTCCTTCCCGCACGGTCACATTGGCCTTTGCAGCGGTCGTGCCGCGCAGCGTCAGATCCTCTGAAGTCACCTTTTCCGGAAGGTCTTCCAGCGTAATTTCTCCATTCGCAATCACAGAGGCATTTTTAACCGGTTCCAGCGTCACTTCCGGCGTCGGCGTCACCTCAGGCGTCGGCTCTGCTGTCGGTGCAGGAATCGGCGCAAAAAAGCGCATCCGTGAAATCACGTCCTGCAGCCTTGCATCATCTGCTTCCTCCAGGCTTCGGCCGACTGCCGTAAGAGAAAGCGTGTACATGGTACTGTTCTGCACGAGGAGATAGCGCAGCTGGTACACCGGCATGGAGGCAAACATGGCAGACGTCGTCAGCCGAATGCAGGGCATCTGTCCCTGCAGTTCCGATACGCTGTCATAAAGGCCGCTCTGCGCAAAGCGCTCAACAAGCGCCTGCCGTCCTTCTGCCCCCAGGCTTTCCAGATCCGTTCCCAGTTCTGCATCGCGGCTGACCGAAACCGCAATCTGGCCGCCATTTTCCGGAACGATTTCCATCACAATGCCGGAAGCCTTGTAATTTGCAAGCACTGCTTCCCGCGTCGTCCCCAAAGACCGGACAAAGGCTTCATTTGCCTCCAGATTCGTCTGGGTCAGCACCGTTTCGCCATCCGTCTGCGTATAGCGGAATCCGTCCTGCGGAAATACATACGTTGCTGCCAGACAGAATACCGGCAGGCAGAGCAGCAGCAAACAAGTCAACACACAAACGAGGTGTTTCATAAGAGTCCTCCTTATTCAGGCATACGAAGATATGCCAAGGCGAAATATAAACACAGGCACGTGGGGGTCATCTGACCCAGAGGAGCGCTTTCCATCATGCCGGTGGCCAGCAGCGCTGCCACCAGCATCGCCATGGAAAAGACCCCTTTTTCCGGAACCGGGGCAAAAAACGCCCGCAGAGCCCATACAATGGCCAGTCCCAGGAAAAGTGCCTGAAGTGCAAACCCGATCAGGCCGAAATCAGCGATAAACTGAAGAAAGGTATTATGCACGGATGCCGTTCCATCCACTTCATGGCTTGTGCCATGCGCAATTAGGCTGCCCGTATTTCCGACGCCGCGCCCGATGATCAGTTTCTCCGGCTCACTTTTCCACAGATCAAACAGATTATTCCACACATTGGTCCGGTCTGAGAACGTAGCATCCACTGCCACCCGCTCTTTTCCGGTGCTTTCCCATCTGCTCTCCGCCTGTGCCTGCGTCACAAGCACCGCCATTCCCTTTGAAGGCGCGCCTTCCAGAACCTCATAGTGATGCAGGGCCAGCCTTGTAATGGCACTGCACGCAAGGTATCCGGAAATGAGCACGCATGCCGAGAGCCCTGCTGCCAGGAGGATCCCCTTCCGGGTTCTTTTCCAGTACAGGACAAGCCCGAAGGTGCCTGCGGCCAGTCCAAGCAGCATCGCATACCTCGCCGTGCGGCTCTGGGACAGGATGATTACCAGGACCATGATGACGGCAGAAAGCACTCCCAGGGCCCGCAGGGGCCACTTTCTGAAAACTTCCACCGCCGCAAGGCACATAAACAGCGTGCACAGGGCCATCATGCCGACGGAATTGTAATGCACCCCGGCCCACAGCATCCCGCGCCGGACGCCAAATACCAGCGAATCCGCCTCGCCAAAGATGTTTCCCGTCCAGGCACAGTACAGGAGCGCTCCGCCCCAGACCAGAGACAGCAGGCAGAACAGGCACGACAGCACTTTCAGCTGCTTTCTTCTTGCCTTCATTTCCCGCTCGGACAGGCTGGCATAGATGCCAAAGAAGACCATGGCATAGCCGGTCATGGTCACCACATTGTTAAAGGTCGGACCGAACCGGTAAAGAAACGGTACGCTGATCCAAAGCAGCAGGAAAAAGAGGATCTTCTGCTCCCATCCCGCCTGCTGCAGTCCCCGCTCAATCCGGGACAGGCGCAGGGCAATCAGCGCCCCGCCCCAGGGACACAGGACATAGGCGTACAGGTAGCTGAACCCCTCCAGATACCATTTAAAGGTCTCTACATTGAGAATTCCTCTTAAAAGAAAGGCCGCAAACAGGAAAAGCGCTTCGCTGCCGAGCACCGCGCCCATTACCTGACGGGTTTTCCGGGACAATTTTTCCATATTACGCCTCCCTGCTACGAAAAAAGGGCAGGAGGATTACTCCTCTCCGCCCTCCGTTGTCGGGGTATCCTGCTGTGCCGCAGGCGCGGTTTCCTCTGCAGAGAAAACCTGTTCAGGAGCAGCCTCGCCATTGCTCTGCGGCATTGCGGCGGCATTCTCCAGTTCCTCGCTTTCGAGGGTTTCCAGTTCAACAGTCTGCAGCTGTGCCCTGCGCTGTCCTTTTCCGCGCCCACCGCGGTGACGGCTGCGCTTGCGGCCTTTTCCGCCCTCTTCTCCGCTTTCCTGTGCCTTCTGCGAAGTCTTCAGGGTGATTACGACGCGGCGGTTGGGTTCCTCACCTTCCGAATGGGTTGTTACCGCAGGATGGGCCTGCAGCGCCGTGTGCAGAATCCGCCGTTCATAGGGATTCATCGGCTCAAGCGTGACCCGGCGTCCTGTCTTCTGAGCACGGTTGGCCATGCGGTATGCAAGACGGCGGAGGGAATCTTCCCTGCGTGACCGGTAGTTTTCTGAATCCAGCGTGACACGGATATACTCTTCGCGCCCGCGGTTCACCTTAAGACTGGTCAGATACTGAAGGGCATCCAGGGTATCTCCCCTGCGCCCGATGAGAATGCCCAGTGTGTCGCCAAGCATATGCAGGCTGACAGACTCTTCCGTATCCTCGGTTACATAGACGTCCACCTTGACGCCCATGCGTTCGGTAACATCCATCACAAACATCTGAGCCATGCCGGCAGGCGTATCCTGCGGATACAGTACGGGCGGCTCTTCCGGCGCAAAGGTTTCCGGCTTCACATACTCAGGTTCAAAGGGAACGATCTCCTTGCGCTCTTCCTCTTCCGGCTCTTCCTGACGCGGCTTTTCCTGCTTCTGCTTGGGAGGACGCTGCTTTTTCTGTTCCTTGCGGGGCGCCTTTTCAGCCTTCTGGGGAGCTTCCTGCTTTTCCTCAGGCTTCTGCTCCGGCTTCTCCTCAGCCTTTGCTTTTTCCTTCTTGGCTTCAGGCTTCACTTCAGGCTTCGGCTCCTCTGCCTTTGGCTTTTCCGCCTTCGGGGCTTCCGCTTTCGGCTTTTCCGTTTTCTGGGGTTTCTGTTCCGGTTCCGGCTTTGCTTTTTTCTCCGGTGCCGGCTTTTTCTGGGCCTTCGGCTTTTTATCCGTATCCAGCGAGAAGGAACCCAGCAGATCGGACAGGCCGTCGTCTTCTTCCTTCTCTTCTGACGCGAGGGTCAGCCGTACGCGGGCAGGCTTTGCCCCAAAGAGACCGAAGAGGCCCTTAGCCCCTTCCTGCAGGACTTCCACACGAACATCTGCGATGGTGACGCCGAGCTGAGACAATCCATTATCAATGGCTTCCTGGGTTGTCTTTCCGGTAAATTCACGGGCGCTCATCAGATTCCAACCTCCTCCGCTTTAGCGGCTTTTTTGTCCTGTTGTTCGAAATATTTGTTAAAGGCCACCTGCTCCACGATGGCATACACGTTGGAAATAACCCAGTACAGTGCGAATGCAGCATTATACTGCGCGCAGAAATAGAGGGACATGAAGGTCATGACATAAATCATGGACTTTTGTGTCCCGGCCTGGGACGGATCCATCTGCGTATTCTTCATGGTGATCTTCTGCATCAGGATCTGAGTGCCCATAGACAGAAGCGGCAGCAGGAACCAGCCGTTTCCTTCTTTGTAAATCGTAAAGCGGATCAGTCCCAGCAGGCTCAGATTGGCCAGTCCTGTGACCGGTGCGACATACGGAGCATATACCTCAGAGGCAATAAACGGCTTTACAACTTCCTCAATGTAGGTCATAGCTGCATTGCGGTCTGCAAAGGACAGCGCTTCCGGAATCTTTCCGGCCGCGGCCAGAGAAGCACTGACCTTGTTCCACACGTCGAAGTCCACCATCTGCAGGGAGCGCTCGTCTGCCAGGAAAGTGGCAAAAGGCGTATCCGGCATCCAGAGGTTCTTAATCCACATGAACGGCTCAATGAGCGTATGGGGGTCGGTTTCGGGATGGTAATACAGCGTCAGGTACTGGGACACCAGCTGTTCATTTGCAAATGTCCGCAGTGCATAGAACATGGCAAACAGAATGACCATGGAGATGATCATGGGCAGGCACCCGCCCATAGGGCTGATTCCTTCTGTCCTGTACAGTTCCTGTATCTTCTGATTGAGTTTTTCCTGGTCGTCCTTATATTTGGCCTGGAGTTCCTGCATTTTCGGCTGCAGGGTCGACATGCGCATGGTGGAGCGTCTGCTCTTCAGGTTCAGCGGCATGACAACCAGCTTTATCAGGATGGTAAAGATAATGATGGTCAGGGCATAATTGTTGATCAAGCTATGCAGAGATTTGATCAGTGTCAAAAGCAGTTGGTTCAGAAAGCCCATGGGCCCGTATTCCTCCTTGCAGCGTATCTTTTACGGGACAGGATCATAGAGGTCGCCTTTATAAAAGGGATTGCATCGCAGAATCCGCCACAGCGCCATCAGCCCGCCGCGGATGGCTCCATATTTCTCGATCGCCTGAATGGCATACGTCGAGCAGGTCGGCGTAAAGCGGCAGCACGGTGCATGCATCGGGCTGATATGCCGCTGATAGAAATGAATGGCGGAAAGCATGATCCGTTTCATGTCTGGCTGTCCTCACGGTTCGTGGAAAGCAGTTTCTGTTTCTTCAGCATATAAGACAGCGATCGGCAGATGGCCGAAAACTCGGCGTCTACAATCGGCGGACGGGCTATGACAATATACAGTCCGCTTTTCATATTCGGCAGAAATGGCGTCATTGCTGCGCGCAGGCGCCGCTTTACACGGTTGCGCTGCACAGCGCCGCCAATCTTTTTACCGACAGAAAAACCGACCTTGAGGCCGCTGCCTCTGGCATAAAGCAGCACCATTTCCTTGGAACCGGATGAGGTGCCCCGCCGATAGACATACTTGAACTGTGCATTTTTTTTAAGACTGTATCGTTTCTGCACGCGTTCGCACTCCCTATGCCTCCAGATAATCTGTTTCCCGGGTGAAACAAAAAAGCCCGTCCCGGTCTTTGCCGGGCCGGACCGAATGTCCCTTTGCAAAAGCAACGGGACTCGCGCCGCCTATTGGCGGTTACTTTTTGCCAAATTTACACTGGATTGGATACCGTCAGTTTGGCACGGCCGCGATTGCGGCGACGGGCAAGTACCTTGCGGCCGTTCTTGGTGGACATGCGGGAGCGGAAGCCATGAACTTTGGCACGCTGACGCTTTTTCGGCTGATAAGTTCTTACTGATGAGGCCATTTTTTATTCACTCCTTGAAAAGGTTTTTTGAAAAGATTTTATACATGTAAAGAAATGCCATTAGGCACGTATTTCCATGCAACAGCTAGAGTAGTATAAATCAGATTCCAAATGGAAGTCAAGAACAATTTTACACCTATTCCGTGTCCGCCTTGACTTTCGTGCACTGCAATCGTATAATACGCGCTGATTAACGCCTTTTAAGATATGTTATTTAAATAGGAAGGCACTTTGAGCCTTCTCATACAGGAGGAACTTTTCATGCGTCGAATCGGAGTCCTCACCTCCGGCGGAGATTCGCCCGGAATGAATGCAGCGGTTATGGCCGTTGCCAAAGCAGCGCGCTATTACGGTCTTTCCCTTATCGGCATCAAGCGGGGCTATAACGGCACACTATGCAAAAGCAACCGCATTGAAGATGACATGATGGAACTGGATCTGGACACCATCCTGGACATCGCCGATCAGCCGGGCACCTATCTGCGTACAGCCAGATGTCTCGATTTCCTTCGTCCGGAAATGCGCGCACATGCCGTAAACAACATTCACGAAATGGGCATTGAAGGCATTGTGGTTATCGGCGGAGACGGATCCTATCACGGTGCCATGGAACTGTGCGAACTGGGTGTTCCCTGTGTCGGCATTCCCGGAACCATTGACAACGATCTCGCCTACACGGAGATGACCCTTGGGTACGATACCGCCATCAATTCCTGCGTGGATGATATCCGTG
>AUXO011817643.1_pt1 | contig 13500 bp, 9 predicted proteins | sample 768731 | NCBI WGS metagenome assembly AUXO01 (sample SAMN02715735, study PRJNA202380) | gut metagenome | biome: sheep rumen | host: Ovis aries | place: New Zealand: Palmerston North
TACATTGATGAGAAGGGGTGAGGAGAAAGATATGAAAATCGAAAAAGTTATTATTACCAATTTCAGGGGATTTCGAAAGCCGACAACTATTTGCTTTAATGAATTAACTGCTTTTGTAGGACGGAATGATGTTGGAAAATCTACGGTATTAGAGGCATTGGATTTGTTTTTTAATGATGGAAAAGATGTTATTAAATACGATAAATCAGACGTGAATATAGAGTCCAAGGATCAATTTTATGAAATAACAATTGAGTTTTCTGATTTGCCAAAAGAGATAGTACTTGATTCTTCCTATTATACATCTTTGGTTGATGAGTTTCTGATTAATGAAAGCAATAATCTAACCATAAAGAAAAGATACAATGGTAGTAAGTGTACTGGAGTGTTTATTGTTGCTAAGCATCCTACCAATCCTAATTGTTCTGAATTGCACACAAAAAAGAAAAAGGATTTAGTAGATATAATATCTAAAAGCGGTATTACTTGTGAAAATAAAAGTATAAATGCAGTGATGAGAAAAGCAATTTGGAATTATTATTCTGACGATTTAGAGTTGGATATGGTAGATATAGATGTAAACTCTGGAGAAGATACCAAACATATATGGGAAAAGCTCTCGCACGCTTTGCCGATCTATTCATTGTTTCAATCGGATCGTTCTAATAATGATGGTGATAAAGAAATACAAGATCCGCTTAAGATTGCTGTTGCTCAGTTTTTTCAGGATGTAACTATTCAAGACACTCTTAGAGACGTTGCTGCATCAGTAGAAAAAAGACTTAGGGAAGTTTCGGAAAGGACGCTTGAAAAACTCAGAGAGATGGACCCAAACATCGCTGATGGTTTGAATCCTATTATTCCCTCTTCGGAGAATCTAAAGTGGGCTGATGTGTTTACTAAAAATGTTTCTATCACATCTGATGATAATATTCCAATTAACAAACGTGGTAGCGGAGTAAAAAGACTTATATTGTTGAATTTTTTCAGAGCAGAAGTGGAAAGAAGATCTGAAGAGGGGGATGAAACAGGCGTGATATATGCTATTGAGGAACCGGAAACATCCCAACATTTGGCAAACCAACGGATTTTAGCGGATTCTTTGATTGCTTTATCAAAAACTCAAAACACACAGGTGATAATGACAACGCACAGTGGAGTGATTGTAAAAAGATTAAACTCCCAAGATATCAGAATAGTTTCTTATGATAATTCTGGGGAAAGACGAATAATGCTTGCACCAAAGAGCTTATTAGGATATACCTCTTTGAATGAAATAAACTATATTGCCTTATCGGAGATAACAGAAGAGTACCATGATGAATTGTTTGGTTATATTGAAAGCAAAGGCATGATGAATAAGTTTGAGTTAAATAAGAAAAAAAGACCTTATATTAGGCAAGAAAAGAATGGATCTATCAAAAATGAGGAAAGAACACTTTCTCGTTATATCAGGGATGTTAATCATCACCCGGAAAACAGGAACAATTCAAAGTATACGTATGAGGAGCTAGATCAGTCAATACGCGAAATGCGAGCTTTCATTGAAACAATGATAATGCTGTAACACAAAGATTTATAAAATAGGATCTCAATATGGTATAATCATTGTCGTTGTATCATTTCTGCTATTAGGTATAATAATATTAGCAGTCGGTATTGGTAGATTTGATAGCATTTTATCCGATTGCAATAATGTTGTGGTTTGGGAGCGGAGTCCATGGAGAATTTGGTGAGGTTAGTTCGAGAGCTTCAAAAGCTTCCTACGGAGACCCCCTAGATTGAATTCAAGCATGATAATTATAATCCACATATGATAGGACGTGACATAGGTGCTCTCGCAATTTTGAAATCGATGATGGACAATAAAAGTGGTGTCGTATATGAACAGACGTATATGTAAATCAATATCCGTATTACTGGGCATTATTTTTCTTTCCAATCTGTGCGGTTGCAGTAAAAAAACTGAAACCGTAAATGCAGACAGCTATTGGTATGGCTGCAGTTCTTTCAGCGTGGCTCCTGTCGACGGATATAGCCAGAACGTCTGCGCAACTATGTATTATGACGGTTATTACTATCTTACGATATTCGGATCGAAAATCGATGAGGATACAGATGGGCCTGAAAATGAGGATACAGATGGGCCTGACAGTTATTATCAATTATACAAGATCGATTCAGAGGGGAATGGAATTGATGTTGTTTCTTTGCCGGTAGAATGTGCGAGTTATAGAGATCAGGTTATAGTAAATGATGAGCTTTATTGCATTGTTCCGGAAAAAAACAAAGAATATGTGATAGATATTAATGATGGCAGCATTATTTCAGAAGAGCCGGCCGTTGATACAAGAGGCTTTTATTCCATTAATGATGGATATGTAAAGATAACAGCTGACAGCATTATCCGTTATTCCAATGACGGAAATGAAACCGGTCACATCGATATCGGCGATATCGGCAACTTAAATTACAGCAAGCCCTTTTATGAGAAAGACGGTAAGTATTACCTTGTAGAAGACAATATCAGTCGAATGGATTTCTACGAAGTGGATTTTGACGGAAGTCGAATAGATAAAGTATTAGAGAATAGTGAGATAAACAATAGTTTTCTTGATATAAGCGGAGATCTGGTTTTCACGGATACGGGTGTATATTACATAGATTTTGATGATGAAGCTCTCGTCCCGATTACAGAGTGGAATTATGTTGATGTAAAGCCTGCATACAAGACCACCATTTCTGAGAATAATCTGTCTTACGGATCCGGCCGATTCGGGAAAATTTATACATACAGTGATTATGAGATTGAACTGATCATATTCAATAACATATCTCCTGATATATATGCTGATCGTACGCCTATTACAGTGGGTGGATATGATGTCGAATCGTCATTGGCGGTCAAATGGGCCGTATATGAGTTTAATACCTCGCAGGATGAGTATAGGGTATATCTGGATGAGTATCGGAAAGAATATCCCTATACTTCCGGCGCCGAAGCACAGGTGCAGATAGCTCAGCTGATACAGTATTTTAATGACGGAAATGCACCTGATATCTATTTTGGGACTAATTTTGATTATCGGTATATGTATAACGCAGGACTTGTTGCTAATATGATGCCTCTCATGGATAACGATCCGGATTTTAATGTTGATGATCTGCTGCCATCGATCAGAGATACGATCATACAAGATGATGTATGTTATCAGATCTTTCCTGCATTTATTTTTAACGGAGACTTTGGCCTCAGAAGTGTTTTCGGAGATGATGAGTATACTTATAAAATGATAGATGACCTTTCTCAAGAGACCGGAGTCTCAATACGAGGGGATATGCAGTCCGCGGAATTCGCCGATCAGATCATAAGGTATTCATTAGGAGAACTTGTAGACAGATCATCGGGGGGACATATAGCATCTGTTGAAGAATTAGAGGATATAGTGGATTATTCCATTAGAAACGGGATTCCCTGTAACACCTATGAAAACTACATAGCGGATATGGATACTGTACGCAACGGATCATACTTGACTTGCCGAAGTTTCTTGAGAAATATATACGAGTTGTCATACTACGAAAGCAGATTGAACGACAGCTTTGTCTACCTCGGATTTCCTTCGGTATACGGTTCTGCTCATGCTGCTGATCCCGACGGACTTGTTGCCATCTCATCCGATACTCCGTATCAGGATGCTTGTTGGCAGTTTATCAAATATATGCTCTCTGACGAAGTCCAGCAGATAGAGATCGGACAAGGGCAAAATCCGGTAATCAGCAGCGTCCTGGATGACTATTGCCAATATGCAACTAATCCGGCTTCTGTTCCAGTAGATGAGATAATATGGAACAGCATAGTTAATGGAAGAGAGGCTGTTCCCGAGTGGATAGTCTCGGATTACCGATCCATGGTCTACAGTATTGATTCAGTCATATCATATGATTGGGGAGTTTATAACATCATCTGTGATGAGATCAATTCTTATGATCTGCAGGGGAAAACAATAGAAGCCATAGCTGAATCACTTCAATCCAGATTGGATATTTATGTATCGGAGAATTACAAATGATGACTTTCAGTAAGAAAATACCAGTAATTGTTATTGTCAGTGCTATTCTTTTATCAGGGTGTTCCGGACAGGATGCCGGAAAAAAGCAACCGGATCAGTCATTGGCAACGATTCCGCTTAATAGTTCAACACTTGACGCGGCGGAACCTCAGGAGAGCGACAGCACATCAGAACATGTTACTGATATATCATCAGAGGGGACGAATGAATCACCTCTTGATATAGTGATCGATAACGCTGATAGTTCTTTCTCGATCTGTAAGGAATCAGAGGGGATCGTTATTGAAGGAGATATTTTTACTCACGATTTCCCGATAACCGCCGATGTATACAGATTAGGGCCTTCTGAATATGATTGGGAGGCATCATATGAGCCGATTGTGGGCTGGCGTAATGTGTTTTTTCAGCCTATAAACTTGATGTTAGCCTTACCGGTGTTTAATGAAGATATGACGGAATATGACCAATTATCCCGGACTGAAATCGATAGTGCCATCGATTCAATAACGCTATTATATGATTCAGAGGTCGAGGCAATCGATAGCATAAGATCCGGATTTCCTGAACTGGTTTTCGATGATCAGATCATAAGAATGACTTTCCCGGCTATTACATCCGGTCTTTATAACGTCAAGACATTTGATTCAGATAGTGGTGAGGAGACAGTTGTTGATACCATAACAGACAGGGAGTTTGATTATTATGGAATCAGGCAGTCAATCGACGGAATACCAGTGGGTATTCCCAGTTGGTCGGATTGTTCTTACCGTGATTATGATGATGAAGCTAAAATAGAAACATATATATGCAGTGATGAGTCCAGGATGTTTTATGACGGTACGGATATATACGAGATACATGACGGGGAACATGAGACTGAATCATATCTTCAGGATCAGCCGATAATATCATTCGAGGAGGCCATGACACTTGCGGCGCCTTCATTTGATGACCTTTTATCTGATTCAGCAATAAGAGAAGGTGAAGTTCGCATATATGCAGCGGAACTTGTTTATCTGTGCGTTCAAAAGTCTGATATGAGCAATGTTGATTATTACCATGATGATTATATTGTTTATGAAAATTATGAATGTTATTTGTACCCGTTTTGGATTTTTTACGTTCAATATAATTACATTGATGCAGGCATGGAATGTGGTGATACCAGACCCATATTAGTTAATGCAATTACAGGCGATGTAATATTTAGAAGTTGAAAAATGGAGAGCATCAGAGATGATCCAACACAATTATTCATCAAATCTTCGTCTATATGGTGAATATGACTAAAGTCACATGTAAGAAGTGTCTTTTGACATTAGCCGGCATCCTCGAAGTAGTTTAAGATTGTACTCATAAAGGGGATTTCCCTGACTTATGAGGTGATTTGGAAAATGGATACTGTTGTCAGGATCGACGGACTGATCAAGAAATACGATAACAAAGCTGTTGTAGACGGGTTGACTCTCGATATTCAAGAGGGCGAGATCTTCGGGCTTCTCGGCCCCAACGGAGCCGGGAAATCGACGACCATGAATATGATATGTTCCCTCTTAAAACCCAATGCAGGCAAGATAGAACTCTTCGGTTATGACATCAAAAAGGACAGCCGCAAGGTTAAGCCTCTGATTGGTTATGTTCCCCAGGATCTGGCGATCTACGGCAATCTCAAGGCATGGGAAAATGTTGAACTCTTTACGGCTCTTTACGGAATCAAAGGGGAGGCTCTTAAGGATGAGATAGACAGGGCTCTTGAGTTCACCGGCCTATCTGACAAGAAGAATGCTTTTGCAAAAACCTTCTCCGGCGGTATGAAGAGAAGACTGAATATCGCATGTGCATTGGGACATCACCCCAAGCTGCTTATTTTCGATGAGCCGACGGTTGGCATTGATCCTCAGTCCAGAAATTTCATCTTGGAGAGGATAAAGGATATCAACAAAGAAGGATCGACCGTCATCTATACCAGTCATTACATGGAAGAGGTCGAGGCGCTTTGCAGCAGAGTTGCCATTATGGATAACGGCAAGGTAATAGCTGTCGGAACTCCCGATGAGCTTAAGGATCTGGTCCGCAGGGATCCTTCTGAGGATATATCTCTCGAGCAGGTTTTCCTGACCCTTACCGGCAAGAAATTAAGAGATTACACGGAAGGCTGATGATATGAGCAGATTATTTATCCTGACCAAGAATTATCTGAAACTCATAACCCGTTCCAAGATGATGCTCATAATAATCGTTCTGGGAACCATCATGGTTATCGCGGCGCTGTCGAGTTCTTTTAAGACTCTTTTATCCTCTGCCGGCAAGGATGAGACCTTCGATATAGGTTACTATATGAGCGAAGACAGCCGCTTCGTCCCTCTCGAAAAATCTATTACCGATTCTCTGGCCTCTCAGGGTATAAGAGCTGAACAATATGATACAGAAGACCCCGATGACCTGATAAAGAAGGGTGATGTTGAGGTATTTATCATTTTCGAGAAGGATTCTTACAGGATCATAGGAGATAAGCAGAAGCAAATAGACTTAAGGATCGTTCAGTTCATACTTTATAATGTTGACAGAATGCAAGGAGGAGTTGCTTCGGATGAGTCCGTAAATATCAAGAACGGAACTCTTGAATCCTATAAGATGCCTGAGGCTGATGAGTACTACAGCATTGTGCAGATGGTTTATTTCCTGTCGCTCGGCTCGGTTGTATTGACGCAGATCTATATGACTGAGCGTAAGCATAACATCTCTATGAGGTTTAAGACATCGAGCGCTTCGGGCGTGCAGATCTATCTTGGAAAATATCTTTCTTCCGTGATCGTTTCCTGGAGTCTTCAGGTCTTTCTTATGACCGGACTGGTGACTTTGCTTTTTGATGTGCATCTCGGTAAGCCAGTTGAAAGCATAGGTATATTGATGCTCGCTTCATTGGCGTTCTGTGCCCTCGGTATGCTCTTCTTCACCATCTTCGGAAATGTTGCGGTCTCGATCGCGCTGATGTTTGTTATCCTCTGGTTCTGCGGGCTCTTAGGCGGAACATTTGAGACCTATATGTATTCTTCGTATCCTGAGAAACTCAAAGAGCTGTCGCCAATTTATTATGTGAACAGATCCCTGGTAGAACTTATTACGATGGGTGAGAGTGATTATCTGCTCCCTACTGTTGCCGTAATGGTCCTTGTTATGGCCATATCTATCCCCGCGGGCATCCTGATTACATCCCGTAAAAGAGAGGTTTAAGAAATGATCACTAATGCCTTCACAATGGTTAAGACCACATGGAAATTAATAATGCGGACTAAGAGCTTTCTTGTATTCGGACTTCTTATCCCCTTGATGTCGACGCTTTTTATCAATCTCTGGGGAGAAAGCCCTGTTACAGGGGGCATTGAAGAAGTTTATGAGCTTTCTTCTGTCAATGAACAGATAGTATACGCAGTTGACTACAATCGTTATCCCGTCAAGATTTACGATACTCTTATGAATGATTATTCCTATGAGATCTGTAACAGCCTTAATTCGACAGGGATATTCCAGGTATTCAGAGCGAATGCAAGTTCTATGTCTGATGAAGAGATAAAAGACAGCTGCTTAAGCTCTGCAAAGACAGACAGGATCGGCGCAATCCTTATCATAAGGACTGATGCCGATGATACGGAGCTTTTTAAGATAGGGGAAGATGAGCGTTTCGAGCTTTTGGATGCAACTCTTCGGGATATCCTGACCAACGGCGTTACAGAAACGGGGCTTTCTGAGATCGGATTCGTATCCGGTGACGGGACTGAGGTGGACTATTACGAGGTCAGGAATTTTTCTTACTGCATGGCGATCGGTTCGCTGGCTTTTGTCTTCGGCGGGATACTCATTTTGTCGACTTTTATGGCCGAGAAGAAGGACAAAGTCTATGAGAGGATAATGCTGACTAAGGCAGACAGAACGAGTTATCTGGCTTCCAAGCTGATCCTTTCCGTAATATTGACCCTGGTCCAGACCACCGTTATGACGCTATGCTTCCGCTTTCTCACCTTTGTTGATATTGGGATCAGTACGTTCCAGTTCTTTACGATCTTGTTCTTTGTAGGTCTTGTTTTTGATCTGCTAAGCCTGTGTATCGGATTGTATTTTGACTCCGTGGCTTCTGCATCGGTAATTGCTTTTGTCTTATGGAGCACATCTTCTTTATTATCAGGATCTTATTTTGATATCAGCACCGCAAGCAGATTGTATAAGCAGGTCGCTATGCTGATGCCTCAAAGGTGGGCCTTGTTCTCGGCATCAGATTTTATGAACGGCAATATGTCAGGATACAGCATGATACTTTGTGCATCAGTTGCATATTTGATTATAATTGCAGTAGCGGGAATCATAGGTTTGAGGGTTCGCGAAGAATAGAAAAGGAGCCGGGTCTTTGGCAGATCACTTGAGGAAGCACTATTTTGTCATTGTTAAGGCACTGGGCGTTCTTGCCCTTGCCATAAGTGGCACTATGGGCTTTATCGGTGATACGGACAGGGCAGGACTGGTATTTCTGGCAAGCGCGGTATTTCTTTTCTGTACCGTATTTACCGAATTAAGCGGGGGTAACGGGCGGAGAGTCGCATTGGCAGCCGAAGTGATCGCTTCTCTCGGCAGTTTCTTCCTCTCACCTCTTATCGGCGTATGCTATATGGCAATCAGTTACCTTGATGTTGTTGCCGAGCTGGGAATAGCCTTCTATGTCGGTGTCCTCGCGCTGCTCTTTCTCAGATCTTTCCGGGAGATAGATATGATGATCAGTATTGCCGTTATGTTATTTCTGATCGTTATTTACTATCAGCATTATAAGATAATTCGCCGTTATGAGACTGATTACCGGGACAACATCCTTCAGGAATCCAAACTCAAATCAGATATCGCACATAGCCAGCTCGCTTATAAGGCTGAGCTTAATAAGTCGCGTCTTCAACACGAGAATGAGCTGCTGGAAGAGAAATCCAGGATATCTCAGGCGCTTCACGATAAACTGGGTCACAGCATAAACGGTTCGATCTATCAGTTAGAGGCTGCCAAGGTCCTTATCGAAAAGGACCCGGACAAGAGCATATCGATCCTTCAGGCCGTTATAGACAATATGAGAGGAAGCATGGATGAGATAAGAGTCATTATCCGTAATGAGCGACCGGATCGTAAAAGGATCGCACTTAAGTCCATGCAGGCCTTATTGGAGGAATGCGAGGAGAAATATGATATAAAAACAACGCTTCAGGTGTCCGAGGATAATGACAAGATCCCCGAAAGCATATGGGAAATAATCCTCGATAACACATTTGAAGCTGTGACAAATGCTCTCAAATATTCTTCCTGTAGCGAGATAGCCATAACTATTACACTATTGGGGGAGGTCGTAAGAGTTACGATCAAGGATAACGGAAGGGGAGCGCCTTCGGGCTTTGAGGACGGAATGGGAATTCAGGGAATGAAAAACCGTGTAAGAAAGGTCAGAGGCTATCTTGATATAGAATCGGAAAACGGTTTTGCCATTAACATGATACTTCCTGTCAGGATGGCACAAAAGGAGGAGACAGATGGAGCCGATTAAGGTATTGATCGTGGATGACAGTGATTTTGTAAGAGACGGGATGAAGATAATCCTGGATATAGATGATGACTTTGAGGTGGTAGGCTGCGCGTCTAACGGACAGGAAGCTCTTCAGATCGCCAGAAAGACGGCGTGCGACGTTGTTCTTATGGATATACAGATGCCTGTGATGGACGGGATCGAGGCTACGAGAGTCTTTAATGAGGAAGGTCTCGGCAAAGTCATGATACTGACTACTTTCGATGATGATGTATTAGTGGAAGATGCTATCAAAAACGGAGCCAAAGGATATTTTATAAAGAATCATAAACCTGAGGATCTAAAGCAAATGATCAAGTCTATCCATCAGGGTGCCGGAGTTATGGACGAGAAGATTTTCGATAAGTTTGTTGACGCGGGGATCAGGCCTGACAGTAATTTCGATAAGGGAAAATACACTGCAAGAGAGATCGAGATAATCGAAGCGGTGGCATCCGGTCTGTCCAATAAGGAGATCGCAGAGAAATTGTTTATATCTGAAGGAACGGTCAAGAATTACATCAGCTCGATACTTCTCAAGGAAAATCTGTCCCACAGGACCCAATTGGCCGTATATTATCTTACGGGCAGAAAAAACCAAATATAATCCATAGGGTTACTAAATATACACCCCGCTTCATTAAATGTATTATAATGGTTAAGATATTCTGATAGTTTTGAAGATACATAGCAAGTGAGGGTCACATGAAAGAGAAGGATAACAGCAAGAAGGAAGATAAAGCCCGTAATCCCGAGATCTGAAGTCCGTCTCTTCTGTAGATGGCTTTCTGCGTGTAGTCTGCAAGATACATTACACGCTTATAGTCCTCATCATCGAAGATAAGTGTGTCGCTGAGCCTTCTCATAACGGGCTCATAGGTGCTTGTGCCGCTCTTTACGAAACGCTCATAGTTGATGCCGTATTTATTAAGGACGACTTCCCAGTATGCATCTGCCTCTCTTGAAGAACGTTTGATGATCTCTCTGTAGATATCGATCGATTCATCGAATCTGTGCTCAGCGTGAAGGTCGGAGGCTTCAGAGAAAAGAAGCTGATTATTGTCATTATATAAACAAGCCGATGATATTATTTACTATGTTCGGCGGTCAGTTACAGTGTCTGAAGTCTCTGTCGGTAATGACACGGGCGAAGACCAGACCAAAGGGTAATGCAATAACCGTCATAAGAGCCTTGGTGAGCCAGGTGCCGCCGACGCTGATATCTCCGAGACCGATGAAGTAGATCGCTTTGTACATGAATAATCCTGGAACCATGATGACAATGGAGGGGACTGTCAGAGAGATCCTGGGAAGGCCGATCCTGTTATCCATAACCGATGCCAGAAGACCGGCAAGCGCTGCGCCGATGAAAGTGGCGATGGCGATGTGCAGATCGAAGATATCCATCAGTTCCAGACGTGCAACATTGGCGACCGTACCGATAAGTGCGGCCGTAAAAGCCATTCTGCCGGTGCTGTTATACATCAGAGAGAAGCCGAATACGCCGGTGAAGCTTGCCAGGACTCTGAAAAGGATCTTAAGGGGAGTCGAGATCGCCAGAGCAGGGAAGTCTGCCGGGTTAAAATCGAAAAACATAGCTGCGACCCAACCGACCATGGTGGCAACGGTGATGATTATCGCGGCATAGGTGATCCTCTCGATGCCGGATCTTATATCCAGCTTGGCAAGGTCGATGCCGCCCGTGATCAGAGGGAAGCCCGGGATGATAAAGAGCATGGCGCATATGTAGCCTGCATGATGAGTCGTCGCTATATCGAAGATCTGTTCACCTAATAGTACGGCTGCAACATACACTATGCAGGCAGTCGCAACACCGACAGCTACGTTCATGATGATATTGATCTTCCTGTGCAGCAGGAGGCTTCTGACAAAGCTTCCTGCTCCGGCGCCCAAGAAAGCACAGATCATCTCTACGGGGCCTCCGCCTAAGAGAAAGGTGAAGGCACAGCAGGCGAAGGCCGCTGCCAGACCGATCTGCCAAGATTTGTAGTTGGGCTTTTTGTTTTCGATCTTGTCGAGGATCGTATGCATCTGCTCGACGGAATATTTGGAGGCGCTCTCGTGGAATTCCTTCACGAACATCTCCAGATCCATCAGCTTATCGGTATTGATCCCCGTATTAGGCAGGGCGATGGTCTGACTGTAGTGATTACCGCTGCTGAAGCAGGTAAAAGTGAGGGTCATAAGACCGATATTGGCATTACAGGAAATTCCCAGTTCTCTTGCGATTATATTCATGGCAGCCCTGACTCGCCATGCGCTGGTACCGACCGATAAGAGCATGATGCCGACGCGCCCTACTAGAGATGTTTTCTCCTTGAGCTCTGATTCTGTCGCGGGAATATCGCTGTCGTTCCTGATAATATCGTGCCAGTGTACCGACATGTGATGATGCGGGATGTTTTTAGTCTCTGTTTTCTTACTCATAATCGTACTCCGGTTGAATTTGTCGCCATTATAGCACAGACATAGGCTTAAAGCTTTATTCTTGGGCTTGTGCTATAATCAACAATATTATTTGAATTATCTAGGAGGGGGCAGATGGCGGAAGACCTGTTGATAAGGATCTTTGTCAGGGACAGTGAGAATGTGAAGAGCCCCCGTGTTCGTCAAAACTATGGTGTTCTCGCAGGTGTCGTCGGGATCGTCTGTAATATTCTGCTGGCAATAGTCAAACTTACGGTGGGACTGATCGCTCATTCCGTATCGATCGCCGGCGATGCCGTCAACAATATGTCGGATTCCGTCTCCTCGGTAGTAACTCTCGTCAGCTTCAGGATGTCGGGGAAGGGGGCGGATCGCGAGCATCCCTACGGTCATGGCAGGATCGAATATGTCTCCGGCTTCATCGTTGCCGCAGCTGTTATCGCGGTGGCCATCGAACTTCTAAGGACATCCGTTAACAGCATTATCAATAAGACTGAATTGGATGTAAGTATCTACACCATAATCATCCTCATATGCACGATCTTGGTGAAGATGTGGATGTCCCATTTCTATGTAAAGATAAGCCGCAGGATCGAGTCCGCTGCTATGATGGCTACTGCCAAGGACAGCATGGCTGACTGCATGACAACCGGAGTAGCTTTGTTCTCGGTAATAGTAAAACTTGCAACAGGAGTGAATATTGACGGCTATGCAGGTGCGGCAGTGGCTCTGCTGGTAATCTGGTCCGGCATCTCTTCCGCCCGCGAGACCATCGAACTGATATTGGGAGAGGCGCCTTCGGATGAGACGGTCGCCAAGATAAGAGAGATGGCGTTAAAGTATGACGAGATACAGGATATTCACGACCTGCGAGTTCATGATTACGGTCCCGGCAGGACTTTTGCATCCATGCATGTTGAGATGCCATATCAGATCGGCTTTGTAAAGGCACATGAGATCGTCGATCTTCTGGAGCAGGAGATAATGGACGAGGGGATAGTAGGAGAGATCACCATTCATATGGATCCCATAATCGAAGATGACCGGGAGATCAATGATCTAAAGGAGAAGACCTGCGAGCTGGCATCAGGCATCAGTCCGGATATCACGGTGCACGACTTCAGAATGATCAGGGGGCAAAAGGAGAACAGGATCATTTTCGAGCTGATCGTTCCCTATGATTATGAAGGTGACGAGGGCGAGATCGTCGAGCGGCTTAAAAGCGAGATCGTCAAGCTCCGCCCGGATGAGAGCCGCGACAGCATCAGGATAATCGTAGACCGCGGATAGGGGATATCCGCATTGAGAACTTTGACCAAAATATTTTTGGTTCTTCACGGAAAGCTTGGGATATAGCGTGAATGTGCTTCGGTACATCTTTCGAGACGG
>AUXO011113207.1_pt1 | contig 13499 bp, 9 predicted proteins | sample 768731 | NCBI WGS metagenome assembly AUXO01 (sample SAMN02715735, study PRJNA202380) | gut metagenome | biome: sheep rumen | host: Ovis aries | place: New Zealand: Palmerston North
ATCCGCCTTGTTTGCTGTGAACCTGCTATTTTCGACAATCAGGTTTCCCCGGAAGTTATCGATGGCCCCGCCATAATACTCGGCCTCATTGTTTGTGAATGTTGAGGATTTGACTTTCAGGTTTCCATCGCTTAAAATTGTACCTGAAGCGACCGCATTGGGATACTTGCTCCAGTGGGAATCACCGCTTATCCAACCGTCATGTTCCGCTTTGTTAGTCTCAAAGACACACTTGTTTATCTCCAAATCCGCCTCACTTTTGATTGCTGAGCCGTAATTGGCAAAGGCATTGGTGAATCTGATGTTGTTCAATACCACGCTGACGCCCGGTCCGATTTCAAATATTCTTGATTTGGACTGTGCATTTAATGTATGCCCGTTTCCGTTAATTGTCAAGTCCTTGGCAATATAGATGCCCTTTGTATCAAATCCCTCATCATATTTATAATCATTTTCCAGATTCAGGGTTGAACCCGCTTCGGCACTGTCAATCTTGCTTTTAAGTGTGGTGAATGTGCCGTCATCAGCTTTTAAAACATCACCCTTTGATACACTCAATTCATCTACTGAAATTTCTTCCTGCGCTATCGCATCGTCTGTTGAGTTTGCATCACTGGCGCTTACAGCACCAACCGCCAGAATCGCCACTAGTATGCAAACAGATATTATATGTTTAAACTTCATAACATTACTCCCAATAATGCCCATTTAAGCACTATCATATAAGTTATTATCTGTTGAAAAAAAGATATAAGTCGACCAAAGCAATTGCTTTAATCAAAGTCCAGATTATCTTCAATTTGAGATGCATGGAATATGATTTGCCAAATCATCCATCTTCAAAAGCTAAAAAAGGCCTGTTTCATCACACATGGAATTAGTCATCCAAATTTTTCAGGCATTTAATCAAATCATCAGTATTGCTGATTTGCTTTTCCAAATCAATATCCAAATAAAGTTTCTTTTCAGCTCCAAAACTTGAAGAGAGTATCATTTGCCTTCCAAAAATTTCATAGCCTTCACTGATGACATTATGACCGATCACCATAACATTGGACTCGACAATATCCAAAAATCGGGAAACATCCTCAATTGAATAATCCTTTTCAAATCTGGACCACAATACATAATACACTGACCTGTCAAGATATTCCTCACCTTCTATAATTGATTTGTAGTCGTCATGTGTCTTTATTTTTGGTGAAGGTCCCGCATGGGATACAAAAACGCCATTTTCACATTGTATAAAAAAGGGGATTGACTTGAAAAAATCGATATAATCTGATAAATATGGGTCCAAAGAGCCTCTTTTCTCGATAATCATCCTTTCAAAGTCTATTTTCTGATTGATATTTGCCTTAAATACATTGGCACCGACAATATGGGCCCATTCATGATTGCCTAAAATGGGATGAAAGTTATCATATTTCTTATACTTATCAATCATGTCCTCCAGCACTTCCAGGGAATAATCCTTTTTATAAATGCTGTGAATAAAATCTCCCGCTATAATCATATGACAATCGGGATCGTTAAAATCCCATTTCTCCAAATACTTATTATAATCATCCAGATCGCCATGCAAATCTGTGAAGATTAAAGCTCTGCCCCTTTTAGGCAATTTCATCAAACGGCCATTTTTACACATGTTATCATCTAAAAAAAAAGGGTAATATTTGAAATCGGTTTTCAAATACTACCGGAAGTTTCATTATCCTAAAATATTGCATTCAATGCGACAGCAAGCAGGCATGCCAATAAAAGGATAATGGCCACTGAAAGAATATTTATTTTATTGAAACTAAAAAAAGTCCTGATTTTTGAATTTTTCAATTCACGACATTTTTTTAATCCATAAAAAGCTTCGACATTATTCTCATCAATTTCCAAAGCACGGATGAAGTATATTTCAGCGGATTCAAAATCCCTGTTCTGCGCGTATATTTTTGCAATAATAATTGAAACTTCAATGGCATGATGGGAATTAGCTAAGGGATGCAATAGGTTGAATGCGTCCCTATACCTACCGTCACCAGCCAATTTTTTAGCTATCTCGATAGTGACTCTTTCACTGCCAGAGTCAATATATCCATTCGCCATTTAAATCACTTCATGCTTATCTTAACCTGTTGTCTTTCAGACCAGGATCTTCTTTGACATCATCGGATGCCTGAGCGAACACTGAAGGCTTGGTGATTTTATACAATTGACTTACAATTGACCTTAATTCATCAATATTTCCATTTGACAAGGCGGAATTACCCCTTTGAATCAAATCATTTGCAGCATTCTGATCTATGAATTCACCTGAAGATGCAAATTCTAAAAATGTGAACATTATAAGCTCATTTTCATGTATTTGAGCGAAAATGAACTGCATTTTATCCTTGACATTTGCAAGCAACTCATCATTTTTGGTTTCAACCGCATTATCATACATGCCTTTCATCTGTTCGTACAGCACTTTGATTTGAGGTTCGGCCTTGTCAAGATTTGCCTCAATATCCGCAATTAACTGGTCAGTCTCGTCCTTAAGTTCATCCCAGGACAGGAGACTGTTGAGAATTATCTCGATATTGTCCAGAATATTGGCGAATTCATTAATCCTTTTACTTGCATTGTCCAATGCGTCAGGGTCGGTTTCACTGTTTCTCAGGAAAGTTTCGATGTTGTCGATCATGTTTTCAGATATTATCTGATTGAGATAATTTTGAATTTGCATATTGGTTGTGCCTGCAGATTCGGTAAGAATCTTATTGTAACGTGACTTATGTTCCTCAAATCTTTCAATGAGAACGTCACGAGACTTTTTCTCGGATGTGATGACCATACCCTCATCAAATTCCTGGTCCAGATATTCAATGTATACGCTGCTTTCAATGTTCATTGATTCATTGATGGTTACGGACAATTCAATTTCACTGTCCGCCGGCAGGTCCCTTTTAACGTCATTACCTGTTATTTTCAAATGACCAATCAGGGTATTCCTGTCAGCCTTTATCATATTTCCCTGATATAATGGAATATAAACTTCATCTGATGCGTTTCCCCTATGAACCGGGTTGGAAGACTTGTAGGTTTTCCTGAAGTGGAACGGCAGTTCAGTGGATTTTTCTGCAATGACATCCAGTTCATTTCCAAATTTACCCAATCCGATTGTATGGGACAGTTTTGGCCTGTCGGGAATAATGTCTATTTTATACTTGATGGAATTCACACAGTTAGGGGACAGATTGGCAATATTTCCTGAAGAGTCATAAATTTTAATCTGATATATGTTGTAATCGTTTTCGTTTTCAGCCAGAAGCTGTGTTGTGAAAAATCCGTTTTCGGCAACCGGGATTCTTCCTGATGAATAACCTGTGACGCCGTTTACAAATTCAATGGTGTATCCTTGAGATGATCCCTGCGGATTAATGATTTTTCCGCTTACATTGAATTCAATGTCATCCCCTAAAGTCTCATACATCAACTCAACGCTTACAAAGCCTTCATCAGGTTCCTCATCGGTGACGTGCATAAGTTTTGTTCCGGCATATATTGCAGCACCTCTTGCAACGACGGTTGTCGGATCGATTGAATATTCCAGGGGAATGTTGAATTCCTCGGTCAGTCTTTCATGTATATATGGACTTAGTGTTGAGCCTCCAACTAGGATGATTTTGGTGACATCGGAAATGGACAGGTTCTCATCCTCCAAAGCTGTGTGACAATGGTTTATGGTACGGTCAACGTAAGGCCTCATTATTTCGTCCAGCTCCTGACGGGTCATGTCATATTCAAAATCGAACACGTCCCCATCATCGCTGATGAAGAAGTTTTCAATCTCAACTTCCGCAGTGTCATATGTGGACAGGTCGGTTTTGGCTATTTCGGCCGCCTTTTTCAATTTGGCGAAATGCTTCAAGTATTTTTCATTGTCACGGTTGAAATCGGTCAAGCCCAATTCATCATTCAGGGCAGGCACAAATACCTTATCCACAATATCCCAGTCGATAAGCTTACCTCCCAGGTATGCGTCACCCTGGTTGTTGACGTTGACGATTTCATCCTCGGTCTTTTTCATAATGGATACATCGAATGTACCTCCACCCAAGTCGTAGATTAACCAGAGCTCATTATCTGTTGAATTTCCAAACCCGTATGCCATTGCGGCGGCAGTCGGTTCCTGCAATAATATGACTTCCTTAAAACCAGCCAGTTCAGCCGCTTCAGTGGTTGCCTGAGTTTGAGGAGCAGTGAAATCAGCGGGAACTGTAATTACAGCTGCACGAAGGTCCTTTTGATACATCTGTTTAACTGTGGCCCTCAGGTTTTTAAGAATTTCCGCAGACAACTGCACAGGAGTCATTCTCATGCCGCTTTTTTCAAATTCATAAACATGATCGGAACCCATCCTTAACTTGAATTCGGCAAAACCGTTTTTAGGGTCGGTTGCAATCTTATTTTTTGCCTTATCCCCGACAAAAATGGTTCCGTTCTTTTTAATGTAAACTGCTGATGCGACAAAATTCTTATTGTCTGTTTTATTTGGAACAACAATAGTGGTGTCCCCGTCAACCTTAGCAATAGAACTTGTGGTTGTACCTAAATCAATACCGTAATCTATTGTACCTGTATTTTCCTCTACCATATAATATCACCTTTTTTAATTATTCTCAAGAAGAAGGAGAAGTAACAACAACTTCACCGTTTAAGATCAGTTCGCCATTGTAGAATATGGACGGTTTAATTGTTTCCGTTATTGTACTTTCTTCGACATTATCATCCGTTTCAAAAACTAAAACATTCAAAGCCATACCATCATAATATTTGGAGTTGGTATGGTCCTTTATTACAAATCCGTTGTCTTCTAAAAATTTCAAAACAGCCTTCAGCTGATTTTCAACATATTTAAGGGGTTTCAGGGAATTGTTAACATTTTTTGTAATGTATTTAATTTCATTGTCCTCAAACTCCTCATTTGATTTTATCATTGATTCTACCCTTTTCAGGTTATTGTTTGCCTTATAAAATTCAATCCTGTTATTCGCCCTCCATACACGAAGTATAACCTCTTTCATCATGTCCATATCCAAAGAATTGTCCTGAGAATTTTTCAATTCCTCATTCAATTCAGCGATTTCATATTTAAGAACTTTTAACTCACGCTGCAACTTGGCAACTTCATCATTTTCCTCATTTAATCTATCAATAATATAATGATAGTCCCATTTGGAGGATATCCTAAATTCTTCGGGAAATTTTAGCTGACGATTATTGAAAAACATAAGCTCCTCCATATTAAATGAATCCAAGGAAGTACGCAATTATTGCAAAGATTATTATTATAATAATTATGCACCCGATGGCTCCACCTTTTCCTCCACCGGAACTTGATGAACTGCTTGAACTGGATCCGAGACTGCTTAAATCAACACCGGAATCCTGTAACTGTTTAATTATTTCTTTTTGTTTTTCTATTTCAGGCAATTGCTCTGTGAAGAATTCCATGTCCTTTTTAACTTTTTCCCTAACCTCATCGGAGGTGGCGTATATCTGTGCGGTTCTTAAAAAGCCCAGTAACGTAGCCTTATTTCTTATTACCCTATCAATATCGGATTCGGATTGGTTAACATATGTAATAACAAAATTATCCAAGGATAGGGCAAAACCATCTGACAACACTTCCTTATTTGGAGAATCGGAATTATCCAATTCCCTCTGCATATCTTCAGAATATGTTTTCACATATGGTAATGATCTATTTTCGACATTTTCAATAAATGAAGTGATCCTTTTATGGATTGCATCATCCTGGGCAGATGATTTAACGGATTTCATCACCTCTTCCAATTGTTCAAGGTTGTTTTCAATTTCCTGCTTCACTGAAATTGTATAAGCCATTTCAACTAAACCTTTAAATACCTGTTTAATTTTATCCAAATCAAATCCGTCGAATGAATCTGCTCTGTTTACAATTGAAACATAATATCCTTTAACTGATTTTGCTATATTATCACTTAACAATTGGAATTGAGCATCATCACTAAAGTACTGTTGTAGAATGGCGATTTCATCTTTAATGCTGTCTAAAAAGCTTTCAATTTTTGGAATATCTGACTGTTTTTCATATTCATACTTTTCAAACGCTTCAAATTTCTCATTAACGGAGTCATATAGGGAATCAAAAATGCCTTTTAAAGCCTGTTTTTTGGTAAGCTCATCAAAATCAGAATTTCTAATCAATTCAATGTGTTTGCCAAAATTAGAATTCTCATGTTTTTCATAATAATCATTAGCGAAGGATGCATTTATGGATAAAATTGCGACCGGGAATTGTCTGAAAATATCCTCAACATAATCCTGCTTGATTGTAGGGTCATTCAATTGCTGAACCCTCAATAATGTTAAATTTTTAAAGTTATCATTTGATAATGTTTTATGCCATTGTTTTAAAGATTCTCTCCAGTAACCCTGACTGGAAGACAGGTCTCCCCTAATTTCAGTATCAATAGCCATTATGTGATTATATACGGCAAGATTATGTGAAGCATTAGCCGCAGTGGAGGAATTCCAAAGGGATACTGCACCATCAATATCAACTTTTTTCAAAGCCATTATTGTTTCGTCCCTTTTATTGCCCAAGTCTTCAGGCCAAAACCAAAACAATTCATCAATAAATCGGCTTCTAGGCTTAGACAATCTATTTTTAGCATTCTGATAATCTAAAAAATTTGGTTTGGGTTCAATGGGAAAAGCGATATTATTGTAAACATCCAAACTTTCCGTATTGTCCAAACTATTAAGATTTTTCATAGCTTCTATTCTACTAAATTCATTGTTTATTTTATTCGGCTTTGCATTGATGGGCATATTAAAAATTCTAAACCCATTCTGCAAGTATATATTTTTTCCATTTATTTCATTTGACAGATCCATAAATTACCCTCCATTAAATTGTAGTGCCGTTTTTTAATATTTTAAGCTTGTTTTTATACCTGTTTTTAATTGTCACATCAAGCAACATGGCCAACTCCAAAAATGTGCTGGCTTCTTTAGGCTTATTATAAGCATTACTGAACAGCGCTTCCTTTTCCAAAAGTTTAGCATCTTTTTTAGATAACAAATCAAAGGCAAAAGCATAATCATTTTTTATTAGAGTGTTTTCATCAGCTAATTTTTTAAGATTGAATATACCCTCATCAATGGTATCGGGATTTTGCATTAAGATAAAACATTTCCACAGTTCCAATTTTGAACCGTATACCGATTTTAATTCAGGGTCCTGATTAAAGGCCTGATTTAAATAATCCACTCCACGTTCATAATCTAATGAATTAGAAACCGCCCATAATGCATCTCTAATCAATTCATCAGGGTTCACTTCAGGTTTTTCTTCAATTATTTCCGGCTGCTTTTGTGAAGGCGCTTCACTTATCTCCCCTCCCCCGAAAATCTCCTCAAGATTTTCAGATACGAACGGATTGCTGAGAGAACCTAAATCCGCTTTAAAGGGAGAATCATCATTTTCAGACACGTCGGATTGATTTTGGTTTTCAAAAACACTCTCAGCACGCACTGATTTATTCGATTGATTGTTTTTTAAAGAAACAGAGCCAATGCTGCCTGATTCGTTAGAATGATCGGTTTTTAAAGAAACAGAACCTATGCTGCCTGATTCGTTCGATTGATTGGTTTTTAAAGAAACAGAACCTATGCTTCCGGAATCATTAGGCTGGTCGGATTCCTTTGCAGTTACGGAAACCCTTTCCGGTTCAGATTCCTTTGCAGTTACGGAAACCCTTTCCGGTTCGGATGCCTTAGATTCTTTTTTAATGTCCTCAGATTTGGGAGCGGATGAATCTTTAGAATTTTCCCATTCGGTAATCGCATCCAAAAGTTCCTTTGCATCCCTATATCTTTTTTCAGGATCGGTTGAAATTGCAGTGAAAACGATTTCCTCCAATTTCTCATCACGAACAAGAGGATTATACTCACTAATCGGTTTTGGCTTATTTTTTAACCAACTGCCGGTCATTACATCAAACTCACTATCAATAGGATAAGGGAAGTTATCAGTTAAAAGCATGTAAAATGTAACGCCCACAGCAAAAATGTCAGTTGAAGTGTCATCTTTCTTTTCTAGAAATTCGGGTGCCTTAAAAGCCAAAGTTCCTTTTGCACTTGCATATAAACTTGATGGGTTAACCGCCTTTACCAATCCGAAATCGGTTAATTTTGCTATCGGACAACCGTCATTATCAAAATCAACCATGATGTTTTGGGGTTTAATGTCTCTATGAATCATTGGAGGATTTTCCGAATGCAGGACATCCAAACCATAACAGATTTGTTTAATGAGAGTCACTACAATATCCACAGGCATAAATCTGGCGCCGAAGGATTTCCAATACTCATCCAAATCCTTTGAATAGAAATCCATTTCAAAAAATACATGACCGTCACCATCATCTGTTGTGAAAATTCCCGCATCATGGACCTTAACAATATTTTTATGGTCAAATTTCGTAAGCAATATTGCCTCTTCCAACAATTTTTCTATTGAAGAGGGATTACCCTTAATGTCCGGTGAATTTTTAAAGATCTTGATTGCACGTCTGTTCTTTAAATACTTGTGTTTTACACGATAAACTTCACCAAACGCTCCCCCGCCCAGGTATTTTTCAACAATATATTTTCCGTTCAATATACTATTAATTTTTAACATTGTGTTCTGTTCAGACATCTTAAACCCACATTTCACCTTTTAACATTAAAACTTAATTTATTTTCATGTAAACTAACATTAACCTCATTGTCAAAGCTGATTTTCTTTTTAAGAATCAAATCCGCCAATGGGAACTCAACCATTTTTTCAATGAACTTATCAAGATATTTTACTCCATTTTCCTTATCAAATCCTTTTTTACCTAAAAATTCAAAAACATCATCATCAAAAGTTAACCTAATGTGTTTTTCCGAATAAAGCCTATTGGAGAGTTTTTCGATGGCTTTTTTAACCAGGATTTCAAAATCATTAACATCCAGCTGTTTAAATACGACAAAATCGTCTATCACATCCAACAGGTCTGTTCTGTAAAATCTGTTCAGATTCTTCAATTCCTGATTTTTTTCACCGCTCGAGGAGGCTCCATAAATCACGTGATAATCTCCGGATTCATGAACCAAAAATCCGGTTACTATAAAAATGCAGTTATTGGCTATAATCTCATTGTTCTTTGAATCGACAATGATTCCCCTGTCAAACAGCTGCAGCAGAACATCAACCACTTGAGGATGGGCCTTTTCGATGTTGTCAAACAATATGACTGAAGATGGATTGTTCTTAATGTAATTTGTCAGAAATCCGCCTTCATCATTATTTTTATATCCTGGAGGGGAACCTATCAGCCTTGTAATTGTTGAACTGTCGCTAAACTCAGAAAGGTCAACCCTAAGAAATGATCTTGTATTTTCAAATAGAAATTCGGATAAGACTGATGCCGTATACGATTTGCCGACACCTCTTGAACCTAAAAACATGAACACCGCAAGTGGCCTTTCAATATCCTGAATGCCTAAAAGGGCTTTTTTAATCCTGTTTGAAATCGTGTTCATCGCCTTTTTCTGACCGATTATTTGGCCGTTGAGGAAATCCTCCATATGTTCCAGTTTATCTATTGCAAACGAATAGTCAATGACGGGAATGCCTCTCCAGTCTGAGATAACCGACTTGACATCCTGTTCGGTTACACAGTTGTCTGAAATGGAATCCTCAGAAGAGTTGATTTTTGGAATCACCTTTCTGGAGCATGCCTCATCAATAACATCCAATGCCTTATCGGGCAGGTTCCTATCGATTATGTACTTGACTGACAAGTGCACTGCGGAATTTATTGCCTCATCGGAAATTCTTACATTATGAAACTCCTCATATTTTCCCTTCAGGTGATGCAAAATGTTAATGACCTCATCGGAGGACGGTTCCTTAACCATGATCGGTTGAAATCTTCTCTCAAAAGCGGATTCCTTTTCAAAATATAAAGTGAATTCTTCCAGAGTGGTTGCTCCGATAATGGATATGTCCCCATTGGCCAATGCGGATTTAAACATGTTTGATGCATCCAAGCTTCCGGAACTGCCGGTTCCGATAATGGTATGGGCCTCATCAATGAACAGAATCAGGTTGGGATCCTTTTTAGCCTCATCTATTAAATCGCTGATTTTCTCTTCAAATTCACCGCGATATTTGGTTCCCGCAATCAAAGAGCCCATATTCAATTCGACAATGGTTTTGCTGTTCATGTTTTTTCCAAGAGTGCCCTTGGATATTTCTATTGCCAATTTTCGAACCAATGTTGACTTACCGACTCCCGCTTCACCAACAATCAAGGCGTTATTCTTCCCGCGCTTATTTAATGTCCTCACCAGTTTCAGCAATTCTGCGTCCATTCCGATTACAGGGTCCAGCTTGGATTCCCTTGCAAGTTCAGTCAGGTCAATGCCGTATCTGCTCAGGATGGAATTCGGATCGGGCAATTCCGCAAAGGCCTTATTATCAATGGCCTCAAGAATTTCACTGCGGCCAATGCTGAAAAGTTCCAGGGTCTGATTGACGCATTCAATGTCCTCTTCCAAAATCGCTTTCAGCAGGTGAACCGCACGAAATTCTATCAAGCCTTCAGCAATGGCGATTTTTTGAGCTTTTTTAAACAGGTCTTTTGAATATTCACTTCTGTGAATGACGTTACCGTGATCTGTGAAGGAACCCTGTTCAATATTCAGTCTCAACAGGCGGCGAAACGATGTCAGTGAAATATCGAAATTGGAAAAGATTCCCTGAATCTCATTACATTCCTGTTTAATTGATTGGAATATGCTTGAATCTATTTGTTTCTCATTGGTTTTGAACAGGTTTACGACCTTATCCAAACTGAATATTCCAATCAACAAATGTTCGGGTTCGATGAATTCCCTATTTGACATTAAGACTTCTGCCAGGCTTACTTCCCAAATGACATGAACGGAATTAGAAAAGTTCATAATATCCCTCTCAAATAGCATCAAATACAATGAATGCTTTTAAACTAATTAAATTCTATTTTACCTCTGTTTAGTAGTATATTGGAATTATCTTTCGCTGATTTCTTGTTGAGTACGGTTTCCGAGTCAATAGTTAACAGACAATTTTTCTGATTGTAGATTGCATTGTTCTCAAGGATGCCTCCAATTCTAAAGTCACACCCCACGATTGTTAAGACCGATATGAACTGGGTCAGTTCAACGGCATTGTCATTTTTTAAAATGCCCTCGGGACCGTTGCTGATAAAATGAGAGAAACTGCTTGCAGTATTTTTTCCAAAAATGCACCTGTCGAATTTTGACTTGCTTAAATTGCAGATTACTCCACCCAGTTTTATGGCGCTATTGGAGGCAAAATTACAGTCAACAACTTTAATGTATCCGTCATCGATGAGATTTGTGGAATGATTATTTGAATAATGAACCAGATTTTTGGCCATATTGAATATGGCTCCACCGAATGTTGAGGAATTCCCCTTAAAGGAGGTTGAGGATATCTCAGCATGACCGTAATTCATGACTGCACCTCCACCCTTTGAAAAATTGTTTGAGAAACTGCATTCCTCTGCCTTTAAATCTCCATAGTTATATATTGCACCTGCAAACATCTCCGAAGAATTATTTCTGAACTTTGAATCCCTTATGGATAGGGAGGATTCATGATAATTGTAAATCGCACCGCCATTATGGGATTTATTCTCTTTAAAAATTGACTTGAAAATGTTTAACTTGTTAAGATTGGCTATAGCACCACCGGACAATTTGCTTGAATTGTTTTCAAAATTGCATTTTTTAGCACTTAACATGTTTCCTTTATTGAAAATAGCGCCCCCATCACTTTCAGAATGATTGTTTAAGAATTTACAATCAAAAAAGGATACCGATGCATCCTTATCAATGAAAATGGCTCCTCCACCGGTCTCATGTTTTTCACTGCCAACGAAGCTGTTATGGCCATTTTTGAAAGTGCAGTTTTTGATTAGAATATTTTTCCCGGTGATGTTGAAAATACGATTTAAAAAATTCGCATCAATGAAATGCTTATTTCCATCAATTACAAGATTATCCACATCCAGAGAAATTCCCTCCCGATATCTGGATTTTTCATCCTCTTTTATTTTAATATCAAAGTCCAAATTAATTGATTTTCCACCATTTCGAATGAGATCATTGAGATAATCGAAATTTTGTGAGCTTGGCGGTTTCTGCTGTTCGGGAGTAATGAATTTTTTAAAGGCCTTTTTCCATTGGAGGGAATATTCCTGAGGACTCATTGTGAATTTTAAAATGGACTGCCTGTTTCTGAGACGCAACTTAAGTCCTCCGGTCAATTGACTCTCATCAAGATAAATTAGAATAATGTCCTTGTTTTCATCATCTGCAAATTTAATTTCATTAATAACGTTGGAAGATGCAAGGGAATTTTTGCTGATGAAACATACAAATAGAGAACAGGCTTCCAAAGCTTCGGCAATGGCATCATCCCAGTCTATTCCAATATCAATACCCTGGTCATACCAGATATTATATTTTTCATTTTTAAATTTCCTTAATTCGGAAAATACTATCTCAGCATCTTTGTGCGAATAGCTAATAAAGATATATTTTCCATCACCATCATAAGCAGGAAACGGTCTTTTTTTAATGAAATCATTCAAATTATCATCATTCATCCAAATCACTAATTGAAGTAAGTTATATTACTCCACATATTCAATTAAAATACATTGCCCGCTTCATTTTCTTAAATTAAATCCAAATTTGGAGTATGAAAATGATTTAAAGTTCAACGAGATAGCGCCAATATGTGAAAGTGTCTATTTTTATTGATAATATATATGTAAATTATTGTACATAAAAAACATAAAGCAAAAACTTTATGTTACATATATATTACAAAATCAAGACGGATTTTCGAAGCGCTATGCCCATCATTTGGAACTGTCATCGTGGCCGTTCCGGCATTCAACCGGACCGCAGTGATGCGCTATCCCGCATGTAAATCCGTTAGTTCTGGCGATAGTGTTCGTTGATGGAAAAAAGGTTGAAAATCAATAAAAAAAAAGAAATGGACGATTGAAATCAATCATCCTTTAAATCCAGGTCTGTAATGATATGTGCATTCTTGTTTAATCCGACCTGTCCGATTTTATAGTCGAAGCTGAACTGCTTATCAACACTCTTTTCAAAATCGCCTATAGGATTTCCGGGTGTCACAAGACTTCCTACCTTGACATGACCCATTTTTATGTCCTGAACTGACGAAGTGTCCTGGAACTGATAAATCAGACCCTCAGCGAAATTTGTTGAATATTCACACAATTCATCATATTCCGGATTGTCCAAATAGTATGGAGTTCCATCCACCACTACAGCAGCTTGAACTACCTCAACTTATGGAAGTTGAGGATTCTTACTTCACGGGCTGTATACTC
>AUXO016641013.1_pt1 | contig 13497 bp, 12 predicted proteins | sample 768731 | NCBI WGS metagenome assembly AUXO01 (sample SAMN02715735, study PRJNA202380) | gut metagenome | biome: sheep rumen | host: Ovis aries | place: New Zealand: Palmerston North
TGCAACAACTTGGATTTAAAATTTTGAATATGATAACTTGGGAAAAACCAAATCCTGCTCCAAACTTGTCGTGTAGATATTTCACACATTCAACAGAATTGCTGATCTGGGCTGGCAAAAGTGAAAAATCAAAACATACTTTTAATTATGATTTAATGAGAGAGGAAAACGGAGGGAAACAAATGAAAAGTGTTTGGACTTTTACTTCACCAAAAAATAGTGAAAAAACTTTTGGGAAACATCCAACACAAAAACCTATTGATTTGCTAAATAGAATTATCAAAGCATCAACAAATGAAGGAGATATTGTTTTAGACCCATTTTTAGGAAGTGGAACGACTGCTGTTTCTTGTGTTTTAAATAATAGAAAATATATTGGAATTGAAAAAGAAAAAGAGTATTTTGAACTTGCAAAGAAGAGGGTTGAGAATGCGGAAATTAAAGTGAAAAATGGGTTGTTTTGATTATTGAAGATGAATGATTTGATTATTGGAGTGATGAAGATGAATGATTGGATTATTGGAGTGATGAAGATGAATGATTGGATTATTGTAGTGATATTAGGAATTGTTAGTTCATTATTGGCTACTTTGCTTGTTTATGTTTTTTTGCATATTAAAAATAAAAAGTATTCCGTTGTCATTAAAGCCAGACAATGGGCTCTTAAAAACATAGAATATACAACTTTTGAGACAGCAGAAAATCCAAATGTGGTAGATTTTGGGGTTGGAAGTATTATTACAGTGCTAGCACCAAAAGAAATGATAACTCTTACATTGAGTCAAGATTATCAAAGAAAACATCCTGATAAAGAAACCTTTATAATTCCTTTTATACAAAAAGCGGATCTAAATAATTTAAAGAAAGAGATTGAATACGGACAACACGATGAAAAACTTGTTGAAGTTTATAAAAAAAATAAAAAAGAATATAGGAAAAATAAAATTAAAAAATTGCAATCAATAATAAAGAAATGTTTATCTAAGTTTAAACTATGGAGCGGAAAGAAGGAGTTGAAAAATTAAAACTTTTAATTGGCAAAGACATAAGGCAACTTGTAGATAAATATGGAGTAAGTTTTGAAGCAAACGGACATATAAATAAAGGTTGGTTTGGACATACTTTGGAACATTATTTAGGGTTGCCAACAAATTCTTCACAAAGTCCAAATTTTGGTTCTTGGGAATTAAAAAGTATTCCAATGAAAAAACTTTCAAATGGCAAGATTGTTCCAAAAGAAACAATGGCGATTACAATGATTGATCCTTATGAAGTTTTACAAAAAGATTTTTATAGCAGTCATTTATATTCAAAACTTTGCAAAATGGTGGTTGTAAGCAGTTTGTTTGTAAATAAACAAGAAACAAGCAGAGTTTTGCTGGATGTAAAAGAATTTGATTTGACGAATAATAAATTGTTAAAAGATATTGAAAATGACTATAATTTGGTAAAAGAAACCATAAAAACAAAAGGATTTGAGTTTTTAACAGGTAAAATGGGAAAATACATTCAACCAAGAACAAAAGGAGCGGGACACGGAAGCACAAGCAGGGCATTTTATGCAAGAAAAAATTTAATTGGTATTATTCTTGATTTATAGTTAAAATTTATTTTGTTGTTTAGTGCAAAAACGTAAAATTGTTATAAACTTTGCAATTTGCATTTTATTTTTTCAATTCCATAGATAGGGAGGTTTTTATGGCTGATGAAAATTCAATCACGAGCAAGGTAGAAGGTGATTATAATGCTAATTCTATACAAGTTTTGCACGGGTTGGAGGCTGTAAAGAAAAGACCGGGTATGTATATTGGTGATGTCGGCGACGGCTCCGGTTTGCATCATATGGTTTATGAAGTGCTTGATAACTCCATTGATGAGGCACTTGCGGGCTATTGCGACTTGATTTCTGTGATTATAAACCCAGATGGCTCTTGCACGGTCAAGGATAATGGACGTGGTATTCCAGTTGATATTCACCCAGAGGAGGGAGTTTCAGCGGCGGAGGTTATAATGACGCAACTGCACGCTGGCGGTAAGTTTAACAAGAATTCTTACAAGATTTCCGGCGGTTTGCACGGAGTTGGTGTTTCGGTTGTAAATGCTTTGTCCGTGTGGTTGAAGGCGGTAATTTGTAAGGACGGAGGAAAATATCAGTGCGAATTTGCAAATGGAATTACGACAAAACATTTGGAACGTATTGGCGATAGCGATGAACACGGCACGGAGGTCACTTTTATGCCAGCGATTGACACATTTGGAGATATAACTTTTAATTTTGACACATTAGAGCAGAGAATTCGCGAACTGGCATTTTTGAACTCAGGAGTAAGGATTTTGCTTAAAGATGAGCGAGTTGGCAAGGAAAGAGAGCAGGTATTTCACTACGAAGGCGGGCTTGTGGAATACATAAAATACATCAACAAAGGCAAAACAGGAGTAAATGACATTATAAGCATCAAAGGCGAGGATAACGATGTTTTCGTTGAAGTTGTATTGCAATGGACGGATACATACCACGAAAATATGATGTGTTTTACAAACAACATAAGACAACGAGACGGAGGAACACATTTAGCAGGTTTTAGAAGCGGATTGACACGTGTAATCACGGATTATATGTCAAAAAACATCGCCAAAAAAGATGCCGTAGACATCACAAGCGACGACATAAGGGAGGGGCTTACTTACATTATTTTAGCAAAGGTTCCAGATCCAAAATTTTCATCTCAAACAAAAGATAAACTTGTTTCTTCGGAGGTTCGTCCGGTGATTGAAAGCATAGTTGTTAAACAACTTGGTCGTTGGTTTGAGGAGAACCCAGAAAAAGCAAAAACGATTATTCAAAAAGTTTCGCAAGCAGCGATTGCACGTGAAGCAGCCAGAAAAGCAAGGGATTTAACCCGTAGAAAAGGTGCTTTGGATAGTTTTTCACTGCCGGGAAAACTTGCGGATTGTCAATCAAACGACCCAACAATTAGTGAAGTTTTTATCGTTGAGGGTAATTCCGCAGGTGGAACGGCAAAACAGGGACGTGACAGAAAGACACAAGCAATTTTGCCATTACGTGGTAAGATTTTGAACGTTGAAAAAGTCCGTTTTGATCGCGTTTTGGCGAGCGATACAATTACTACACTTATTGCTACAATGGGAACAGGAATTGGAAAAGACGACTTTGACATCTCAAAACTTCGTTATCACAAAATCGTGATTATGACCGATGCCGATGTTGATGGAGCCCATATTGAAACTTTGCTTTTGACGTTCTTTTATCGCCAAATGCCGGAAATCATAAGACAAGGTTATTTATATGTCGCACAGCCACCGCTTTATCGTATCAAAAAAAATGGGACAGAGATGTTCTTGCAAAATGACGATGCTTTGGCACAACAACTTGTAAAAAGTGCCTTGAATAATGGCTATGTTTTGAAAAACGACAATCAACAATCACGAATTGCAGGCGACGATTTGGAGAATTTAACTTTTACAATAATGCGTTTCACGAATGCTTGTGTTGAAATTCCAAGTTCCGTTGACAAAGACATAATTTATTCAATTCTGTTGGCATCAGCTCATTTAAACAATCATCATTTGCTTGAATTGAAGGACGAAGTTAAAGCATTGCTGGATCAGTTTGTGGAAGACGAAGAATACAAATGGAATGTTGAGGAAAGCGAAGGAAATATGCATTTTTACCGCGAAGTAAAAGGCACATATCACGATTATACAATAGAGCCAACTTTCTTAGCACTTCCGGAAGTTGTGAAGATTTTACACAAAATTGATGTAAAACTCGTTTATGAATTGATAAAAAATGGTGGAAAACTTGTGATTAAGGATGAAGAACACAAATATCTTTCTGTTGGCGAATATGTTGATTTGATAAAGCGTCTTGGAAGCGATGGAATGACAATTCAACGTTTCAAGGGTCTTGGAGAAATGAATGCCGAACAACTTTGGGAAACAACGATGAATCCGGATACAAGGACGATGTTAAGGGTTTCCATTCAAGATGCAGAAGAAGCCGATCACGTTTTTACGATGCTAATGGGTGAAGATGTCCTCCCACGCCGTGAGTTTATTGTCAATAATGCGTTGAAGGTTAAAGAATTGGATGTGTAAAAAAAAAGCTATTGTTAGTGCGATTTATGGAAGAAAATCAAAAAAACAATCGCATTGTGGTGATGTTTTTTTGCGAGATTTATTTGTTTTTGTCTTTTGTTTGCATTTGCCAGTGGCTGTAAAAAAAAGTCTAACTTATAGCAATACGAAGAAAATGATTGCAAGTTAAATTGGCACCAATAAATTCTATAGGTACAATCTACAATAGAACAAAAAGTAAATAATAACGAAGACAAAACAATAAAATCATCGTTTTATGCTAAAGCCGATATTGGCTTTGGCGTTAATCTTCAATCAGTAGAAAGCGTTTTAAGTATTTCAAGCGAAAATAGCGGCGAAGTTCATAAGAGTATTTTGGCATTCCAGCTTGGTTTGGGATGCAATTTTTATTATATTGTGAATAATATTTTTCACACTTTTATTGGTATAGAAGCAAACCTAAGAAGCCCTATTGGCAAAACCAACTTGTACAGAAATACACAAGTTATAACAACAAGTCGATATACTAACTATTACACAAGAAATGAGTATTCGTATTATTACAAGTATAATTATAGTTAAAACATATTTTCAAGTTAAAAAATACAAAGCTTACGAAACTCAATTATTTTACATAATAACAAATCAACGAAGACATAAAGACAGCAAAGATAGCGAAAAAAACAACGATTAAAAATACTTTTGAAATGGATATGTTATAAACTGCACTATTTTCGTTTTTTCTTGAAAGAATTTCACGAATAACAGCGAAACAAGAAGCTATTTCAATGACAAAACCGAAAACAAGAAGCAAAGCCCACAAAATTATGCCGGCCGAATTTAAAACACCGAGTAAAATATAAATTTTTGAAACAAATACCAAAGAAACCGGCATTCCTGACATAAAGAATAAAGACAACACCAGCAAGTACTTTATCTTTTTAGAAGATATGAGTTTTATGTTTGTCTTCTTAATATCATCTACATTTAAAGATGAATTTATTTTATAAAACAAACCCAAAAGGCAAACCTTTAAAATTGAGTTTGCCATAATAGCAAAATATAATCCATTGAGAACACTTACATTATCAACATACGGCAAACAGAAAACAAATAAAGATGTTTGAACGAACGAGAGAAATATAATAAAATTTAAAAAGCTGGTTGTCGAAAAGGCCACGATATTAAAAAACAAAAAACCAATACCACCAAGTACCTTCAATAATACACATAAATATTCGTTTCTTAAAAAGAATTCCACTCCAAAAAGGTCTACGATAAATTTTAAAATGAATACTGGATAAACCATTGACGAAACACCAGCAACGAACATCAAATAATTGGTTGGCAAATTCTTATAAACTCCCTTTATAATGCCGTGAAAAGGATAAACACCAAGCTTTACAATCATTACGAGAATAAACAGAACAAAACAGGCGTCAATTGTTTTATTCCCTTTTACATTTGCGATAATTTTGTGTATTAAATCAACATTCAAATTGCCCGTTATTTGATATAAAAAACACAAAACCATCAAAAACATAACGCCGGCAAAACTGCTTAATATCATATAATTATAAGCACTTTTTATTCCCTCCTTTTTGTCTCCATAGGCATAAACTATGTAAGTTGTTATACAAACAATTTCAAAAAATACATATGTGTTAAATACATCATTCGTTATTGCAAGCCCGTTAGCTCCACAGAGCATAATGCAAACAAAACCGCGAAATCTGTAATTTACATCTCCAAAAAGATTTGTTGCTAAAAATACTACAAAAACAATAAACAAAGAAGCAATAACAAAAGCACTTTTAAAGTTATATTTAAGCTCAATTCCCATTGCCTTTGGCCATCCACCGATGACATTAAAATAATCCTTGCCCTTCAATAAGTCCAAGTGAAATATGCTATAAACTGCTATTAAAAATAGACTTAAAGCAACAAACAAATAAATCGAATTTACAATTTTAACACTTCTGTCTTTCAATAAAAACGAAAAAAAACCCATCAAAAGCGGGCAAACAATGAAATAAGTGCCTATATTCTGAAAGAAAGAAACCACAAGAAACAAATCCTTACATTAAATTAAATTTCAACAAGTATTTGAATATTATTATTCTTATAATACACGTACAGACGATGAGTAAAATTTGGTTTTATATTTTTCCGCCATTAACATTGGTGATTTTCTTTTTTTCAAATGAAGCTCAAAATCTCCCGCTATTTTACTCTTTTCTGTCTGTCGTTTTGATATTGTGTTGCGATAAAATTGCAAATAATAAGGTCTCAAAAGAATATTTGCAACCAAAAATTATTGCCCTATTGTTCTTATTGGGATACGATTTTCTTTTATCATTCACATTTGGAACCAATGCTTTATCTTTTTGTCTTGCAAGCATCGCTTCGGCTACAATATTTGGTAGATATAAAACGGCCAAAATATTATCAAAAATAGTCTTTTTATTTGTTTTTTATACAATTCAAGGAATAACAAATTACCTAACAAACGATATATTTAACATTGAAATAATCGGGCTTCAACTTTTAATGTTTGCAACAATAATTGTGATTGAAAAGTTCTTTTTCTTGCCGATAAATAGACAAACAATCTACTTTGATTAAATAGAAAAAAAGAGAATTAGAAAATGAAAAGTTAAAGACAAAATTAAATACTTTGCTCCTTTTCCCTGTCAACAATTGTTATTCCGTGCAAGTGATCTATTTCGTGCTGAAAACATTTTGCTAATAAACCTTTTGCTTCAATTTTATGTTTTTCTCCGTCTGCTGTTTGATATTCAACAACAACCTCATTTGGTCTATTAATCTTACAAGTCCTACCGTTAACTGATAAACAACCCTCTTCCATAATACTTTTTTCGCTGGAAAAACTTACAATTTTTGGATTTATAACCTCAGATTTAAATTTTATATCTTCGTTGTCTATATCAATAACTATAATATTTTTCAAAACTCCGACCTGCACGCCAGCAAGACCTATTCCATCGTTTTTATACATCGTTTCAAACATATCGTTTATTAACTTCTTCAAAGCTTTATCAAAAACCTTAATATCTTCCGATGTTCTATTTAAAAGCTCATTTGGATATTTTACAACATTTAAAACCGACATAAATCAAGATAACTCAACTATGATTTTATCAATTATATTTATTGCTTTTTCCAAATCAATACAAAGCTCATTTTTATTGATACTTTCAAGCTTTTCCAAACTAATTTTATTATATCTCACCATCTGTTGAATTCCTTCAATTTTCATTCCATTTTTATGCGACAACTCTTTAACTTTCCTTAATTCTTCAACAGCCTTATCGTCATAATACCGCCGGCCGTTTCTTCTTATCGTTTCAATATGCTTAAATGTTTCTGTCCAAAAACGAATTGTATGCACTGGCAAATTCAACTTTTTAGCTACAACACCTATTGAATACTCCACGGCGGACATAAACAAACACTGGTGGCGAGGGTGAGACTTGAACTCACGACACACGGATTATGATTCCGTTGCTCTAACCAACTGAGCTACCACGCCGGACGGCGAACGATAAAAACGAGCTTGTAAAAGTCAAGATTGAATAAAATAAGATTTAATAAAGTTGATATTTATACTTTTTCAAAAAAAAAGCAAATATGCAAGATATCATTGCGGAATACAAGACTTTTTTAAAAGTAAATCGCTCTTCTTGCAATAATACAATAACGGCTTATCTTCGTGATATAAAAAATTTTTGTTCTTTTTTTGAAATACAGCCGAGTAATTTAAAAAAAATAAAAAACCTTGATAATCAAGATATAAAGAATTGGCTAATTGAACGAAAACAAAACACGACAAATCGCACAATTTCAAGGCAAATAGTGGCAATTAAAATGTTTTTCTGCTTTCTTGATGAAATTTATAACATAAGAAATAATACAATATTAAATTTAAATGGGTTGAAATTTACAGCAAACTTACCAAAAGCTATCTCCACAGAGGAAATCATTGATATTGTGGAGAAAATAGATACTTACAAAAATTACAAAGAAACTTGGGAAATTGCACGAGATAAATTTTTATGTATCCTGCTTTTTTCCACTGGAATGAGAATTAGTGAAGCATTAAACTTGCACCATTACGATATGGAAAAAGAAACAATAACTTTCTTAGGAAAGGGAAGCAAGGAAAGGATTGTCCCATTGCTTGAAATTGTGAAAAAATACTACAAAAAATATAAAAACGAACTAACAAAAGAAAAGCTATTGTCTGCATCGTCAAGCTGGCTTTTTATCAATACAAAACAAAAAAAGCTTACTATAAGAGCTGTTGACGCGATATTTCAACGAATAAAAATAAATAAAAATCTTCAATATTTTTCTCCGCACGTAATGCGACACTCTTTTGCTACAAATATGCTTGAAAACGGAGCAAATATCAGACAAATTCAAGATTTGTTAGGGCACGAAAAACTTGCTACAACTCAAAAGTATACAAAGATTACAAAAAAAATCATTGGTGAAAAGCTTAAAAAAATAAATTGGTAAAATTAGATTGATAAGAATAAATTGGCTATAAAACTTTAAAAAAAATCAATCAAACATATTATAACTCTGCAATCCGCCATGAAAGCTTTTATTCATCGTGGCTGGTGTTTTTTGATATTTTGCAAGCAACAAATCAATAGCAAGAGGCTCTTTTTTACATAATGCCATTCCTGCAAAATGGAATAAAACCGCAACAATGAAAATTTTAAAGTTTGATGTCATAATAAAAATTAAAATAGCAGTCAAACCTTCAACGGCAAAATAAGCAAAAGTCACGCCCGCAATCAACGCCGGACGAGTTAAGCCTAAGAATAAAGCATCTGTTTTTAATGACCCAAGTCCATCGTCTGCCATAGTTGTAAACCAGTAAATTTTACATTTTTTTAAAAAAAACTCAACAATTTACACTTGATAATAAATAAAAGCAAGCTTTCGTGATTTAGTTTTTTTCTTGAAAAGCTCTATATTAAAAATAAAAACAATCATAAAAGCAGGACAAGAAAAAGCCAAAATTTTCTCTCAAAAATTCAAAGATAAATGGGAAAAATACTCGCCAAGCAAACGCTTTTTGATTTGTGGTTGTTGCTTTTCCTTTTTCCTTGTTGCTTTCTGTAATTTCTATTTTTACAAAACAATTTTCCAACACGAAGCAAGTTTATATCTTGCATCTATCTTTACAATTATACTCTTTTTAGAGTATTTAATCATTTACTCCATTCTTTCGGTGAGATTTTTAAAAATAACAATACCAATAATAATTATCCTCTCCGTTGTTGCAAATTTCTATATGCTGACTTGCAATACATACATCGGTTATAGTGTAATTATCAGTGTTCTGCAAACAAATTTACGAGAAGCAAAAGAAACTCTAAACTACAAAATTATTTTACTATTTTTGCTTATAATAAGCTTCTTTTTCGTTAAAAAAAAACTAAACATCTTCGTCGATTTTAAAAACACACTGCAATCAATAAAAATTAGAGTAATCACAATATTTGTTTCTCTTTTTATTGCTGGTTTGATAATATTTTTAAATTATAGATCTATTTCCACGTTTGTAAGAAGTTTTTCAAGTTTTGCTTTTTCAATAAATTTAAACAACTATTCATTTAATACCTATCGCATAATTCGGGACATAGTAAGAACACCAAAAGAATTGCAAATTATTGACACAAAGCCGACGATAAAAAATAAAGACAAAAAAAGATTTGTTGTTTTTCTTGTTGGTGAGACATCAAGGGCAATGAATTACTCATTAAATGGATACGACAGAAAAACAAACCCTTATCTTGAAAAAGACGGAGTAATTAGCTTCAAAAATACACGCTCTTGTGCGACTTATACCGCAAAATCTGTTCCTTGTATTTTTTCTCCAAAAGGACAAGCAAAATTTAAGGAAAGCGATAACGATGAAAATGTAATGGATTTACTAAGAAAAGCGGGAGTTTATACAAAATGGTACGAAAATGACGACGGATGTAAAGGTGTTTGTAAAAGAATTGAAACGATAAATGTCCAAGCAAGAAAGCATAAACTATGCAACGACGGCGAATGCAAAGACGAGATTTTGATACAAGATTTAAAAAATGAGGTAGAGAAATTTGAAAAAGGAAAAAATAAAAATGCAATAATCGTTATGCATATGATCGGCTCGCACGGCCCTCTTTATCATTTAAGATATGCAAAAGAATTTGCAAAATTCAAACCAGAATGCACAAATAGCAATCCGGCGGAGTGTTCAAAAGAAGAACTTGCAAACGCTTACGATAACACAATTTTATATCAAGATTTTGTTATTCATAAAATAATTGAGTTGTTAAAAAATATGAATAAAAATAATAAGAAAAACAATAAAAATACAGAAATTACTTTAATGTTTGTCTCCGACCACGGTGAAAGTTTGGGTGAAAATGGTGCTTTCTTGCACGCTTTCCCTTATGGAATAGCTCCAAAAGAGCAAACAAATGTGCCTTTTGTATTTTGGACGAATAATGAAAAACTAAAAAAAACATTGTTTTTAAAACAAAATCAACAAACCTCGCATGATAATATATTCCACACACTGCTTGGATTATTTGATATAAACTCAATAGCAAAAAATGATAGTTTGGATTTAACATTATGAGCGAAAAAAAAAGTATTTACATCACAACACCAATTTATTACGTCAATGGCGAGCCACACATAGGACATTTTTATACCACTCTTGCGTGCGATATTTTAATACGTTTATATCAAAATGACGGCTACGATGTTCGTTATTTAACAGGAACGGACGAGCACGGGCAAAAGGTTCAGCAAAGTGCAGAAAAAAAGGGAATATCACCAAAAGCATTTTGCGATGAAGTTTCTACAAAATTCCGTCAAATGATGATTGATTTTGATTTAATACAAGCAGAAAATAACTTCAATAATGGAGAAAGTTGGATTAGAACAACTGACAAAAAACACGAAGATTTTGTTAAAAATGTTTGGATTAGATTGGAGCAAAACGGCTGGCTTTACAAAGGCAAATACGAAGGTTGGTATTCAGTAAGAGATGAAACTTTTTTTACAGAAACAGAGTTAGTTGATGGAAAAGCACCAACTGGTGCAGAAGTCGTTTGGCAGGAAGAAGAATGCTATTTTTTTAGGCTTTCAGTTTTTCAAAATGCTCTTTATGAAATGTATAAAAAATATGATATTTTACAGCCAAAAGGTTCTTTTAAAGAAGTTTTGTCATTCCTTGAGCCACGAGAAAATAATAAACTAAAAGATTTATGCGTTTCTCGCTCAAAAAAAAGTTTTAACTGGGGAATTGAAGTTCCAACTGACGAAAATCATACTATTTATGTTTGGATTGATGCTCTATTTAATTACTTCTCCGCACTCGGAGGCGATAGCACAGAAGAATTTAATAAATACTGGAAAGATGGTTTTCCAATTCACATAATGGCTAAGGAAATTGTTCGCTTCCACGCAGTTTATTGGGAAAGCTTGATTTATGGTTTATATCATAAATACGGAGAGGAAATAAATGTAGATGAATTGGCAAAAGTATCGCCAAAACAAATTTTTGCACACGGCTGGTGGGTTAAAGATGGGGAAAAAATGTCAAAATCTATCGGCAATGTAGTGTCTCCGCACGAAGAGGTGAAATGGCTTGAAAAAAATGGTATTCAACACAATATTGCGATTGACTATTTAAGATATTTTTTAATGTCTTGTATGCCATTTGGAAACGATGGAGACTACACAAGACCGCGTTTTGTTGAAATAGTTAATGCAAGTCTTGTGAATAATCTTGGCAATTTGGTGCAACGTGTTTGTAGTATGTTAGTAAAAAACTTCGCGGATAAGTGTAATGAAATTAACAAGAACTTTGAAAAAATGGATTTTAAAAAAGAAATAAAAGAAATCAATTTTACTGAAATATTGGAGAAAATTTTTGCAGAAACCACAAAGCTAAATCAAGAATTTGACGCCTCTGCTCCTTGGGTTTTGATAAAAGGCAACGAAGACGACAAAGCAAAAGCATTTGAAATTTTAAGCAATCTGGTTCCAAGAATTGCAAGAGTTGTTGATGCAATTCAACCATTCTGCCCGTACGTCTCCAAAGCATTAAAGGAAAATTTAAAGCTCGCGGAAATGCCAAAAATTGTTTGTAGCAGAATTATATTGAAGTGAAAACTTAAATAAAAACTTGAACAAACAAAATCAAATCAACCGACAACGACAAACTACCCGAGCCCAACATTGTTGTTGATGTAAGCCACATCGTTGACCGGCTTTTGTTCCTTTAGAAACTTCTCACAATTTCCAATATGTCCAAGAAGTTTGTCAATAACTGCAACAATTTGCAAATCTGCATTTATGATTGCTAATTTTCTACAACTCTGACTAATTTCAAATAGCTGAAAATCTTGTGAAAATAAATTCGTCAACAACATCGTCAAACTCTCTTCCGTAAAACTATTTTGTTCCAATAAAATAGTTCCGTTTCTATCCCTTAAAAACTTTGCATTTTCCATTTGATGATTGTTTGCTGACGTTGGCAATGGAATTAAAATTGACGGCACACCCAAAGCACAAATTTCGCTTATCGTAGTGGAACCAGCTCTGGAAATCACAAGATGAGAAGCACGCAGAAGCTCGCCTATATTATAAAAAAATGGTCTTACATCGTGAGAAATTCCGTGTTGCGTATAATAATTTTCCAAAATAGCAACATTTTCCCGCTTACATTGATGGTGGATGATAAGCTTATTTGCTATTGAATTTGGCAAAGCAGAAATAGCCCGCGGAAGCATATCATCAAATGTCAAACACGCCTGACTCCCGCCGATAATTGTAAGATTTATTACATCGTCAATTTTATAGAAAGCACGATAATTTACGGAAGGGTTGTCATAATTATAAACCAATTTTTTAATCTCTTCTCTTATTGGATTTCCCACAAAAACGCACTTTCTTGAATATTTTCTCTTAATTCCTTTGGTTGTTTCAAATGTTAATAAGCAGAGCTTAACAAACGGCAAAAGCAACCTATTTGCAAGCCCGATTACGGCATTTTGTTCGTGAATAATTGTTTTCTTCAATGTTAAAATTCCAAAAACAACCGGAGCAAACGACACAAGACCGCCGAAACCAATGCATAGCGATACCCTTTTGGTTAAAATCACGTGGCTTCGCCAAAAATCTCTTAAAATCATCAAAATTTGTTTGTATCTTGGAGCATTTTTTGCACATAACTCAACAATTTCAAACATTCCGCAATGTAAAATTTCATCGCCTTGTTTGATATAATTAAAAATTTTCTTATCGGTAAAAAAATAAATATAATACCCTTCTTGAATTAACAACTTTGCAACTGCCAAA
>AUXO018240106.1_pt1 | contig 13495 bp, 24 predicted proteins | sample 768731 | NCBI WGS metagenome assembly AUXO01 (sample SAMN02715735, study PRJNA202380) | gut metagenome | biome: sheep rumen | host: Ovis aries | place: New Zealand: Palmerston North
TGCTCGACAGACTTGATGTTGGCATGAGCCTTCTTGATTTCCCGGCGAACGATGACCTTTGCAGTATCGGATCTCCAGAGCCTTGAAGTGTTCTGGACGATAATCGAGTCACCATCCTTCAGAACAGCCAGAAGAGACATCAAACCTTTGCGCTTATGGATAGCATCCTCATCAACATCATCTATTGCCCCGGATATACCTTCATCCGAGTATTCAGCAGCTATCTCAATGCCGTTATCAGTGCAGTACTTCCTGATGACATCAATCTGCATCTGAGTGCCGTTAGCTTCAACCTGAGACTGGGTGGATACCCGGTAATATGCGTAATACATGTCAAAACTCCTTTCACAAACATCATCTCTTACAAGGATATTGTATCACTTTTTTGATACATTTTCAATGTTTGCAAAAGGTTTATTGATGGTTTATTATATTATCGATACATCAATCAGGCATCAGTAAAGGAGACATCAAATATGGGATCTGAAGTCATCAAGCAGATCATGAAAGCTAAAGGTTATAAGGGTCAGTATCTTGCAGATAGACTTGGTATCAAGCATCAAACGTGGAGAAACAAGTTGACCAGAGATACTTGGACGGTTGAGGAGTTCGTACAGGTTCTGGAATTCATGAACTGCTCGTTCGTCATCAAAGATTTAGACGATGATCCTTCAGACGAGTAACCTCTGTTCTTCAATCACGCAGCGTCCAGTTATTGGCTGTCCTTCAAGGATGGCCTTTTTTATTTTTGACGATTTTTTAAAATAGACGGCCATATATATCATCTTTGACTTAGCAGAGGAGTGACTTTTATAGACTGATCCATCAGGTGAGACACTTCAATCTTGTACTCTATGAGTGAGGTTATCCTTCTATCTCGTCTATGTTTACGCCCTTTTGTTTTTGTCGGTATTTAGGGGACTTATCCGACCCGATTTGTACATGTACATATTAGGGGTATACCATAGTTGTATATGATCAACTTGTAAACGATTTATTGATCGCTATTGTGCGTAATATGGTATTATTGCATTGTTTGTCTGATATTATTCATAATATCATACGGTAATTATGTATCAGCATTAGCATTATCTGTTATATACTGGCTATATTTTGATTGCAATGATTGTTTATCACTATTCATTGTCAATCGATGCTCATGTATCACTGTACTATTTGCCCAGTTATAGTTATGGTTAAGTACAGCTATAACGCCTATGTTGTTGCGTGATTCTAACAGCAAATCAGATAACATGTTCTCATTACTGCATGATAGAATTTTGATTATGTTCTTGTAGCTATTACTTACTTTTCTATCATTTGCCCATTCATTCAATGTTACATTGTCAATCCCTGTTAACTTACTATATCCATGTACATTAGATACCTTATTATACTTGTCACATAGATCGATATATATATAAGCTATTTCAATACATTTATTATAATTGTACGAGTTTATAGTGTAGGCGTTTATGCCGTCAAACTTGTTTTTCAGTTTAGCATTTAATCCAATAAAGTTATTGGCATATGTTAACGAGGCGTTAAAGATTGATTGTTTACTGTTTTCTATGTATTCATATAACGTCTTACTGTCTGTAATGTCATATCTATCTTTATAATATGATTTGATCGCACTTTCAATAGTAGTATTGTCAATGTCCATGTTCTAATCCTTATATGATGCACTTTTGCACTTTACATTTTACCATAGCGCAAACTGTTATTTTATGCTGATTTTATGCTATTTAACGTCGACTTTTGAAACTGATCAGAAATAAGGCAATAAAAAAGGATAGACTATAATTTATAGTCTATCCTTATATACAGCGATCGGATTATACAGCGATCGGATTATACAGCGATCGGATTATACAGCGATCGGATTATACAGCGATCGGATTATACAGCCACTAAGCACTTTGTTTTGTTTGCGTATTCAATAGCGACTTTTAAACGTTCTGTTAATACGGGTATTCTATTATAGGTGCGTGTTACGATACCCTTTAACTTGCCTTTATACAATTTTGCCAACTTTTCACTATTGGCATAGTATGTATATTTATAACATTTCATTGTGTCAACATACTCGATGTCATCAGCAAATAAATCATCGAAATTTTCAAGTTGAAAACGTGCACTTTGGTTTTTAGCTATATTTAACTGTAATTCGTAATACAGTTTAGAGCATTCTCTAACCGCTTTATCATGTATACCCTGTTCTTTTTTCAGTAACTCATTTACAAAGAACGGTTTGCCGCTTGTAGGCGTATAGCAGATACCGCAATTGCGACATTCTTTGCCGCCGCAATGAATAGTAATATTGTTATTTATAACATAGTCTGCAGTATATACAGTAAATACATGATCAATCCAGTCAAATTTGCCAATTGGATATGCTTTATTGAGGCATGTGCTACTAACATTCATAACCATATTTTTGGGTTTACCACCAATAGATCTAAAAACTTTATCATATAAAAAAGGCACTTTTGTCCATATGCCAAAATTAGTATTGGGATTTGCTAATGCAAAATTAACATAATTTTGTACTTGAATAGTGTTAAATACATCCCCAAAAGACTCAATCCTAAATACAGGAACATTCAATACAGGCCAATTTGAAACCGGGATAACTACACGTGTTAAAATATCATAATTAATTGCTAGTGCATTCTCTAACCCGCTGTAATATTCGTTCATATCCATACTATAGCATTCATAACAAACACTATTTACGTCTTTAGCACGTGCAATACATCCGGGATTTTTTTTAGGTGATGTAGACAAAGACGTCATATCGATCATTTTTCCATTGTGATCAATGGTAAAATGCAAACCGTATTTTTTAGAGAATTCCTTTACTGCTTTTTTGACTGCTTTTCGGGTTTCAATGTTTGCAAATACAGTGTCCATGTTTTTCATTTTTAAATACCTACTTTCTTTATAAAATAACAGTATACAGTTACATTACTATATACTATATTCTACCATTCTAATATAGGTATGTAAACAAATATAAGTACATTTTATACTTTTTTTAGAAATAGCAGCACTTTTAAAAAGATTACTGTACTATGCACTTGTGTAGCACAATGTCTTTTATTTTGGCTTTTTAGGCGTTTTTAGCTGTTTTTAGCGTTTACATGGTATTTTATACCATAGCTATTAAAAGTCGCTCAAATCGTCAAATAAACGATTTTTTTATTTTGGCATACTCATTTACATATACATGCACTATATATTTTGTACTGTAATTTGATTATTTTGTATCGTTTTTTCGATATAGCTCTAAAATCGCTTATTTTGACCATATAGGCGTTTTTAACGTTTGTGGTATAAAGTATTACCTACTCAATAAAAACCATTTTCCCTATATATTGTATTAAAGTTTCCATTTATAGCTAAACTATAACGTTTTAAATTGCCTATTTTCACGCTAAAATGCATATTTATGCAATTTATACATGCTTTATACATGTTTATAGCTCCAATATTCACGTTTTTTTAGTGTATGACATACTATAATACACATTTTCAGCTGCTATTTACGAAAGTGTTTTCGCATTTTGTGTATTGATCACCTATTTTCATTTATTTATATTATTTAAATTGTTTAAACTTTATATACAATATAGATAATTAGCACTCATGATCAATGACTGCTAATTTTTTTATTTGTTCAAATTGTATGTCAAATTAGATCAATTTAATTGGCTGCAGTAAAACAGTATAGATTATTATTTTCTGATAATTTATTAAATTGTATTTACAATAAGATCAATCCTATACTGTTATAGCTGTTATATTATGTTTATAACAGTGCCTGGCATGTTGTTTCCTGGCGGGATATGGTCTATATCGCCGCCCCGGATGAGATCGCCGCCCCGGATGAGATCGCCGCCCCGGATGAGATCGCCGCCCCGGATGAGATCGCCGCCCCGGATGAGATCGCCGCCCCGGATGAGCCTGATCACTTCTCACGCATGCACAAAAGAGGGCTATATATGCGGTATGCAGAACCGGGAGAGATCGCATATGCACGCAAAAGAGGTCTATATATCCACATATGAGTACTCCATGTAATAGTCATGCAATACGTCATCCCGCCATCGGGCCGATGCCATTAATCCGATGCGCTTATATTAAGAAGAGACTCCATAAGTAAGACACTACCGTACGCAACTAAACTTTACTGATATCAGCCTCTGTCGATGTTTGGAAGGGAAAGCGACTGCGTCTTTACATTTATGTTGTTCTGCTAAAAAATCGCTTAAATTGCCTGTACGGCGTACTTTCTTATCTCTGGTGTATTTATACCTAAAACGCCTATAAACGCCCATTTCAGCCTATTAAGCCTATATAAAGCCTATTTTGTACTCTTCTATCCTCTGTCAGATCACACATCATATCATCAAAAGCCATAGCTGCAGAAATCCAAATAATGGTTATTTATATACGCAAAAATTCCGAAACCAGAGGCGGATATTCGCAAAAATTTCGAAACTGTACCTATGCAAAAATTCTGAAACCATACTTTTATATACAAAAATTCCCAAACAGGATATAAATATTTTATAATTTTAGGTACAAAAAATGCTTGAAATACTATATTAATCTGGTAAAATATAGTATATAAAAATATCGCTCTTGCTGACGGGACATCCTGCGGTGGGTACCGATTATATGGAACAAAAATTCACAAACCAGAGAAGGGAGATCGACATGACTGGAAGAACATATACCTTATACAACTACTTTGACGTCTGGAATTATGACGGCGAATGGGTAGTCAATAATCAGTGCATTGAGGCGGAAGACATCTATATCAGCGATGACAGCACTGACAAAGAAATCTGCACCTACCTTAAGGACGCAGGATACCTTACTACAAACGACATGAGACGGCTTTATGTAGATGACGAGGGAGATGCGATCACCATCTACGAGAGAAAAGGTCTCAAACCGATCTACGGTTTACTCGCCAATAGCTGATGACTGCCCGCCCGGGCAGTAAAGCAACATCCCACATATTCAAAGTAGTGGATGGCGTAAATAAAAATTCAGAAGGGAGACCCAAAAATGAGAGAAATCAAAAGAAGTGTCTATTTCAGAACCGGGAAGACATGGAATCAGAATCCTGCTTTCGTTGAGACAGACGAGGCTGAGGTCTACAAGCGATTAGCCAAAGACCTGATCGCAAAAAAGATCAACCATGCTCCAATCATTCGTACCATCAAACGCTACAGCAACTATGATGGCACTCAGACCATCGAGGTCGTACAGGATAATGGAGTCAAGATCGTGTATGTGGTTGAAAACTGATGGCGTCCCCAATGGGGACGTAAGGTTACACACCGGGAATCCAAAGTGCCGGGCAACCAAGAACAAATGAGAGGAGACAAAAATGTACAAGGTAAAGATCGGGATGATCGCCATGACAGAGGCGAACAGGAAATGGTACGAGCATGACAACTTGCAGATGACTGGTGAGACGTTAACAGTCTTAAGCACATGCAACATCAAAGGCTTTATCGGGTTTGAAGAGTCCACAACATATGTGGTCTTTAAGGGAGATCGCACTCCATACATGGGAGTAAGAGACTGCGGCGATCATTACATCATCGCAAGACACGACAGGTACGATCGCATAGACAAAAGCACACTTGCGATCACTAAGGACGTAGAAGACCGCTGATGGCTGATGGCATGGGAGCAATCCCATGTAAAGCAACATCCCGGATATCCAAAGTACCGGGACAGCTAAAAATTCAAAAATGAGAGGAGTAAGAACATGGTTTACTACGAGGAAAGATGGGAAGATGGCTTTAGAGTCATTGATGACTGGCAGGAAGAGCCAGAGACACTTGAGGATGGCGATCAGCTTATCCTTGAAGAGATGCCTTTTGACAGGTGGGATACTGTAAGGAATTGTTTCCTGCACGCCACCGGGCAAGCTGAGTACCATGACGGTGCATGGCACAACACGTACTACGATGTAGATGGCACAGTGATCTTTTGAAGGGAGACAACATGAGAAAATATGACATCATTCTGGCTCACGGGCCTGTGATCGAGACTGAGTATCTCGGAGACGATACAGTGAGATACCTTACAGATGACGGTAAAAAATACGATATCAGATTTGGAAAGACTGCCGATGGCCGTTTCATCCGGGAAGTCACTGTAAATGACGGCACGTACTTCTCTGACACAGAGGAATACGACATCTTCAATGAAGGTTTGTCTGCCGAAGATTACGCACAATGGACAGCAGACAATTTCGAGGAAATCCTCGAAGGAATCGAACACGATGCCAAAGGCTGATGACAGGGCGTCCGCCCTGTAAAGCTACATCCCAGATGTTCAAAGTACTGGACTGGCTTACAAAAATATCAAAACGAGAGGAGATAAGAAATGAGTTATAAGGAATTCGCAGGAATCGAACCGATAATTGAAAAGGTAGCATTGTTGTCCATCGAGGACGCAAGAGCAAAAGGATTGTCCTTTTCCTCTGTACAGGACTTCGCAGAGAAGGTAGAGAACGACATGTACGAGCATCTGCCCGATCTGGTCTCCAAAGAGGAATGTGAAAAGATTATGAAGGATAACGCCTATGCTTTACTGCAGTTTGGTTCTGCTGTAAGGAATGTGGTCTCTGACTATTGTCTTGACGCCACAAAGCCTGTCGAGTACATCACTGATGTGATGGCGATCATCGCATACAACTACATCGATGAATTCTGCAAAATGCACATTATCGAGGAGCTTTTCGATTCCGAACCAACCATCAAGATTGGATTTGCAGAAGAGTACTTGATCAAAGAAAAGCTGAAATTCAAAGCAGAAGAATGTGCAGACGCATACCGTATCAATGGCATGATAGAAGGCATCATCTGCTGTGGTTATGACATCTAAAGCTGAAAGCTGATGGCTCCCGGGCATCCGGGAGTAAAGCTACATCCGTAAATCCAAAGTGACGGACAGCAAAAATATTGAAAGGAGACCTAACTAAAAATGAAGACAACAGTATACAGTTTCGCAAAGCGACTTATGGCGGATGATGAATTCAACATTGGCGGAATTATTGAGAATGAGAAACGCTATCTGGATGCGATCGGACTTCCGTATCATCTCGATGAGGATGGATGCGTCCAGACAGACGATGACACGAACGACTTTTACGAGGCAATGATCACTCTCTGGCGTTTGCACAGGAAGTACAGCCTCAAATAACTGAACGCTGATGGCATAGGGCATTGCCCTATGTAAAGCTGCACACCAGACATCCAAAGCACTGGGCAGTTAAAAATTTAGAAGGGAGACACGGGCATGAGATACAGCATCCTCGAATGCAATCTGGAAAGACTCCAGAAGCACATGAGACTGATCAGTAAGAAGTGCATGCGGTACGGTCTTGACTTCCGATACGAGGAAGTAGGCGAAGAGTACCGGGAGATCGATTCTGGAGAGACCGATAAAGACGGCAATCCAGTCATGGTTACGGCAAGGTTTGTCATAGTAGAGGCTGAAGGCACTGCAAGGGTCAATGGGTGGGAGTTTATCGCCACACTTGAAAAGACCGATGCAGGAAACCTTATCAAAGGATATCAGGAAGGGATAGAAATCCCGGGGCGGTATTATAACGCAGACTGCGTTTGTGAGCATTGCCAGACAAAGCGCATGCGGAAAAATACCTATATCGTCCGCAATACTGATACGGGCGAGTTTAAGCAGATCGGTAAGACCTGTTTGAAAGAATACACTTGCGGTCTGGATGCAAACGGCATCGCATCCTATATTTCCGCCTACGAGGAACTTATCGAAGGCGAGAAGCCACATGAAGGTAGTGGCATCAAACACTATTACGATGTAGATGAGGCACTGTGCTTTTTGGTAGAATGTATCCGCATCTATGGATACACCAAGAGAGACCCTTATCTCCCGGGAAGATGTACTGCTGAAAGAGCAAGCGACTACATGATGGCATATCACCATCAAGAGAATCACTGGACGCACGAGGCAAGGGAACGAGATCGGAAGGAAATGAAGGCAAAGGGATTTGATCACAACAATTCCGAAACCAGATCCAAAGTTGAATCTGCCGTAAGATGGTGTCTTGAGAAGGAAGACAACAGCAACTATATGCACAATCTTAAGACTGCTGTTTCCCTTAAATACGATGACGGCAAGGCATTCGGAATCCTCGCATCTCTTTTCCCGGCATACGACAGGAATCTGGAATATGAGGCACAGAGGAAGGCTGAAGAGGCGAAAAGAATCGCTCTGGCATCCAGTGAGAAGAATTCCGAATATGTCGGAAATCCCGGAGACAGGGTAGATGTGGAAGGCATCCATGATTGGAGATGCCTGACATCTTGGGAGACCCAGTACGGCACGACTTATGTATATAAGTTTGTTGCGCTTGACGGTACTGTCTACACGTGGAAAACCGGGAAGGATGGAGATGACATCGAGAGAATGCTTGGTGACGATCTCAAAAAATCCCACATCAGAGGCACTGTAAAAGGGCATAAAGAATACCGTGGTATCAAACAGACAGAGTTGACCCGGTGCAAGATTAGCTGAACGCTGACGGCATCCCGGAGACGTAATCCGGGATGTAAAGCTGCATCTGAGACATCCGAAGCACTCAGACGGCTAAAAAACAAATAAGGAGAGATGGTATGCGTTTTAAGAAAAATGAAACCGTTTATGGATTGTCCACCATGAATGGTACACACTACATCGGACATCATCGAATCGACTTTTACGGCGTCCATGACGGGCGGGCATATTTGGCGATCAGTGATATTACTCACGATCTGAAGGTATACTTCAGACCTGAGCGGACATGGGACGATCACATGGGCAATACGCCCTGTGGCGAGTATGTTATCCTGCCTCTTCCTGATGGGAGCAGGAAACGGGCATATCTTTATTAAGAAAGGAGACAACATGAGAAAGATTGGAGAGATCAACATCCCCACATTCGGCATCATCGCATACTACCATGATGATAAGGATAAATATAATCCTTATAAGATGTACCACAAAGAGTGGACAGGAAGATGGCACAAAAGACTCATAGCTAAATACGGCGATTTCAAGAGCGTCATGTATCATACGCTTGACATTACAAACGGCAAGTATTATGGCAGATGTTTCAAAAGATAAAGCATAGGATTCCCTATATTTATCGTTGACAGTATAGTTGCTAAGAGTTATAATCATAGTATGATATAAGTACACTTTGTTTTTGAAAGGAGTTGAGATCATGGCATACAAGTTCGAAGTAGGGAAGACCTACGAATGGATGGAAAGCAGCTTCGACCCGATCAAGGTGGTCGGAAGGACAAAGAAGACCATCCGTGTGACTAATGCTTTTTTGGAAGGAAAGACTTGGCGGATGCTGATCAGAACATGCGAGGATGGCACGGAGTATGTTATTGATAGTAGCATGCCAAGAAGCCACCGAGACGAATTCACTTGCTACGCCAGCCATGATGAAGACTGGAGACTCAGAGACTAAGCAATTATTTCGAAACCAGAGGTGGATTTGGCAGTATCCAGATTTCTGCCCTGATCTTCGGAATAGGGCAGAGGTAAGGACACTATCAACAAACAAAACAGAGAGGAAAAAAATATGGCAAACAAATTATACAGAGTCCTGCCAGAGTTTTACGCAGACTGGGGAGTTTTCGATGACGATGAAGCAATCGTAGATATGGAACAGATCATATGGCTGTCTGGCGAGTGGGATATGCCTGTAGAAAACCTGATGGAACAGGTGGAAGAAGTCGAGGTTACCGATGAAGAAGGCAAGGAACAGGCACTCATGGAACTGGCAGACGAACTCAGAGAACTGATTGCTCTCGGATGGACAGACGAGGAAGCGAAGGGACTCAAAGAGGCATTCTTCGAACGGATCGGAGAGGAATACACGGCCAACCTGACAGAGAAGGAAATCTGGAACGTATGGAACGAGGTCTGGGAGCAGAGCATCGAGCATCTTCTGGATGATGCAAAGAAATTCACAGCAGAGGAAGTTGCGGAGGCAATCATCAACAGCGATTCTGTTGCTTTTGAGCCAGACCCCACCGACAACAGCAAAGTACACTACTATCTGCACATCACCGATGACGGAGAGATCGTATCAAGCTATTACGAGGCGGACGAGTCCTTCACAGCAGAGGCAGACATTGAGGAATGGGCGGACGATGAAGACCCTTCCAGACTCTATGAGGAGTTCGAAACAAAGGAGAACGAGCAGTTCATGGCTGTCTGCCAGAGACTCGCAGACGAGGCAACCGACTACATCAGAGAGAACATCAGAAAGAGAGGAGAATGACATGAGACTTTATGACGGAAAGAAAATGGTTAACATCGAGATGAACAACTGGACAGGCAATGGCTACACACCAGACTGGAGCAACGATTTCTTTGAGGCAGGAAACCTTCCTTATGACGAGGAACTGGATGCCTACATGGTCAAAGATGTTGACTACTGCATCGAGCAGGCTATGGACTGGAAGAACGCTGACGGCGATTTCTACGAGCCTGACGTAGACACATCTGACAGGTATGTTGGCGTTACATTTTTAAAAAATTAATAAGGAGAGTTGGAATGAAAAGACATCTTTCGGATTGCAGAGTCTACCTGAGAGGTAGCAAAAAGACGATCAGGCGGACAGTTTATCGCAGTGTAGAAGACGGCAGATACTACATTATCTGGTACGGCAACTACATCGAGGTCGAAGCGACCTACGTCAATGTACAGCACGGATGGGTAACCAGAGAGAAATATTGAAAGGACAGGACAATGAAGAGGTTTTATGTTACGGGCAGACCCAGAAAGAACCTGAGTCGTTGGGACATCGCACACGAATACGTCTGGAACAAGACACTTGGCGTATATAACAGAGTTATCTTTGCAAACAACGTTACGGAAGCGAAGAAACTTTATAAGCAGTCCACTATCGGAAGCCGCTGTGTTATTGAACACGTAGAAGAAATCTGAAAGGAGACAAGGGCATGAAAATCGAAGGATACAAGATCAATCTTAAAAACAGGGATAACCTGAGAGATGCCCGTGGCAGGAAGATCAAGTATTTTGTCTATGTTCTTCCTATGACAGATCAAGGACAGAAACTCTGGAACATCTACATCAGCATCAAGGGATACGGCCTCATCGAGGATGTAGTAGGTGCTTTCCAGAAGGACATCCCGGATGTTGAGGAATGGATTACAAACCTTGACAACAATGGGTATTTCGACATTTTTAAGGCGGAACTCGCAGAGAAAGCATATTAACACGATATCGGGCGATTCTGGGCACTTTTGTATTACAGCCTATAATCTGGAGCAGGATGTCTGGAATCGCCCAGAACCACCACATAAAGGAGTTTTAAAATGAACTGGTTTTTAGTAGACGAAAGAACAATAACAGGAACCGATATCTTTGAAGAGAAATTGAATGTCACCACCAGAGAAGAAGCCATCAAGGCAGCTACAAGAGAATGGTATCGCATGGCTCCGACTGATCGCAAGCATAGAACCGATTTTTACATCGGACAGGCGGAAACTGACGAGGACGGCAACATCATCTATGAATCCATGCGGGACTACACTGATGTTCTGGAAATCGTAAAGACGGCTGATCGCATCAAAAATTCCGGGACATGGGAAGATTCGGACTGCAGAACCCTTTGCGGATTTGCAGATATGGAGCAGGAATGGGACGAGGCTGACAGTGAAACCTTTGAACAGGTCATGTATGAAGCTGCAGAGAAACTTGGCGTAGAGATCATCTGAAAGGAGCAAAAAAATGCCGATTGAATACAACCCCAAAAACACAAAGACAAGTACACCCGTAACGTCCGCAAAGAGAGGACGCAAACCAAGCCAGAACCCGGACAAGAACGCAAAATACGACAGACTTGAAACAAACCTTCCTGTCGGGATCAAGGCGATTGTAGAAAAATACGCCCAGAGAAGAGGAATGTCAACAGCCAAGTACATCCTCGAATCCCTTCTTTGCAACATGGACAGAGATGACTGCGTTAACAGCAGCTTTTATATCATCAAGGTAAGTACTGCCGCAATTCTCCACGATCAGGATGCAGAACCCGGATGCACGATTAACGGTCCCACGAATAGCAGTACGGAGATTTACCAGAGCAACGACATTATTGATGCTGTCAATTACTTCGGCAGATTTAGGTCGAAGGCAAGCAACGCTGATGATGGAAAGCTGATCACAGAATTCGTTCTGGAAGAGTCCGTGGCTGACAAAACCGGGAATATCAAATTTAACAGGATTTTGGCTATAAGCAAATTTTAATAGGGGGGTTATGGAATACGCATACGGGATGAGGTTAAGAGGTTTCTCTCCGTGGTGTCAGCCTATGGATGGATTAGTCAGAAGAGAAGACGATCCCACGGGAAAGTATTACGACATTCTCATCTATAATAGGCGGCTCAGCACCAAAGAGAAAGAGAACTATGAATTGGACGAAATAAGAGGTGAAATAAATGGGCGTAGAAGATACGATCATCATGCTCAAGAATAACCGGGACATTGAGTATAGAGATTACATCGACCTGTTCCTGACTTGGGCAAATGGACATAAAGATGATCCGCACTTTGCCGATGTGGCAATCCACAAACTGTTAAAAATCAAGGAACTGGACGCAGACCGTAAAAACCTTGAATGGGCGATCAAGATGGCGGGCATCAATCTGGAAGAGTATAACAATGATTACATCAATCCGTAAAAAATATCAAAGGGAGCGCAGGATATTCCTGTTCTCCCTTCTTTTTTTGTCACAGACCCCATAAAAAATTCCGTACCCCACTGGTACTCCTTCGGCTTCATTTCACTCGAAATCTATAAGCCTTTCTATCCATATTTCATTTTCATGTCGAACATTATCGCACTCTCTCCTTTCGGCTTATCTGAGCTATTATTCGGTAATCGTTGAGATGTCATAAGGCGTTGCCTGATATACGTAATAAGTCGCTTTTCATCTTGATCAAATTCCAAAAAATGACGTAATTAAGCCATTTTGTGACCAAGTTAAGCAATCAATACCCCACAGCACTCCAGTCAATTTCGACAGAGTCGAAACCGCAGTCTCCCGGCACAATCATCTCTATCGAGTCAAGCAGCTTATCTTGCACGACATGTGTGTAGAGATCCATCGTCATCTTGATTGATGCGTGTCCTAAAAATTTCTGGACTACTTTTGCATCGACTCCCGCCTCAAAGCATCTGGTAGCGAAGGTATGTCTAAAGCAATGCGCTGAAAAATATGGCAACTGTTCCTCTTTGATCCTCATCGCATTCATGTCAGCAACGATCCGTTTTATAGCATCGTTATAGATGGACGCATTTAGCGGAGAGTTCCGCCCGGTCACAAAAAGATAAGGGCAAGTCCTGTCAGGGTTATTGGATGCGACAACCCTTTTCTGGCACACCTGTCTCTGTAAAAA
>AUXO010203798.1_pt1 | contig 13494 bp, 8 predicted proteins | sample 768731 | NCBI WGS metagenome assembly AUXO01 (sample SAMN02715735, study PRJNA202380) | gut metagenome | biome: sheep rumen | host: Ovis aries | place: New Zealand: Palmerston North
CTTCTTACTTGTAAACAGTGTCGCTAACAGTGAGGCTGTAACGACCCTTAGCGCGACGACGTGCAAGAACCTTGCGACCATCGGCTGTGCGCATGCGCTGACGGAAACCATGCTTGTTAGCTTTCTTACGGTTTGATGGTTGGAATGTACGTTTCATTTTATCTAAATTTTATTTAATTTGCGATTTCGGACTGCAAAATTAGTGCTTTTTTATCAAACAAACAAGAAACAAGGAAAATTTAGTCTAAACTTTTTGCATTTTTTCTTAAATATGCCCGTTTTCCCATAAAATCAGGCTGTGTTTAGGAAAAACACAAATAAATTTGTTTTTTCTCTCAACTTGCAGTAATTTTGCACCTGATAATGACTTAGAACGAAAATTCAATAATATAAAGAACGAAAAACAAAATTATGATTAACGCTCAAGACATCAAGAACGGAACTTGCATCCGTATGGACGGCAGACTTTACTTCTGCATCGAATTCCTTCATGTAAAACCAGGAAAAGGCAACACATTCATGCGCACCAAGCTCAAAGACGTGGTTGACGGCCGCGTGCTGGAGCGTCGCTTCAACATTGGTGAGAAACTCGAGGACGTGCGTGTTGAACGCCGCCCCTATCAGTACCTGTACATGGACGGCGACGACGCCATCTTCATGAACCAGGAGACTTATGAGCAGATTCCCATCATCAAGGAGCTTATCACCGGTGTAGACTTCATGAAGGAAGGCGACGTGGTGGAAGTGGTTGCCGATGCATCGACCGATACCGTTCTCTATGCCGAGATGCCAGTGAAGACCATTCTGGAGATTACCTACACTGAGCCCGGCCTGAAGGGTGACACCGCCACCAATACCCTCAAGCCCGCTACCGTTGAGACTGGCGCCACTGTTAAAGTGCCCTTGTTCATCAACACAGGCGAGAAGATTGAGGTTGACACTCGCGATGGCTCTTACGTTGGTCGCGTGCGTTAAGCACAAGTCACACAATTACGCCAAAAACAACAACCCCAAGCAATTGTGCCTGGGGTTTGTTTTTTAACCTAATGAATTTATCGTTATCTTATCACAAGTTTCACGGGCTTGCGTGAGTTGGCCGAGCGCATGATGTAGATGCCCTGAGGCAGATAAATGAAATCATCGTTGTTGACAACATCAATGTGCTTCACGTGTTGACCTCCGGCATTGAAAATGTCAACATTGAAATGCGGCTCGCTACTCTTGACGAGCACCCCGCCCGGTGCAGTGATGAAAGCTATGGGGCGATCGGCCTCAACACCATTTATACCCGATGCTGCAATGGTGATAACATTGCTCGGCACTGATGTGTAACCCAGCCTGTAGGATTGTACAGTATAGGTGTGCGTTTGACCAAGATTCAGGTCGTCAAACTGATAACTGGTCTCGTCGGTAGTAAACTGTTCATAGGCAACGATGTTGTTGCCGTCGTCATAGATGGTGCGATTCACTATATAGTAGTCAACCTGCTCGAGAGCGGGATTCCAGCGAGCGGTGTAGCTAGTGCCTTCAACATCAGCAGGTTCAAGCGCAGTGAGTGTGCCAAGCGATGGTACAGGCAGGCACTGTGCCGACAAGTCGGCCCCATAACTGCCCGTCAGTCCGCCGTCATATATAATGAGCCGGCACTTGTGCGTCCCCAGGCTCGTTGGCTTGTAGGTAATGACAAGCGGATAGCCGTCGGCGCTGTTGGCGGCAGTGAGTGGAATGCTGGTCACCGAGAGTGAGAACATAGCCGCGTCGTCGCGATATAACCTTAACGAAAGACCTTCCTTGATATTTTGACCTTTCACATATACTGTCATGCTGATTTCCTTTCCAAGAGCCACTTCACCCATCTCAATCACAGTCTCGGGATTGGGGGTAATGAGAATGGGGTCACCATCGGGGATGTCGCCCCCCACTTCCACGCTGAAAGCCTCGCCATAGCGGTTACCCCAAATGTACTCGGCAAGCAACGGATTGTCGATAAATGGGTTGCGGTTGTTCTGCACATTATACACGGCATCATTGCGCGCCACTTCCTTGTCGCTCACAGGGTCCTGTCTAGACCACTTGAGCAGCAGGTCGATCGACCACTGGTTGAGTGTGAGCCAAGATGTGTTTGACACCATATAGGTGTAACGCCAGTTGTAGTCTTGATAGCATGTTGCCATGTAGAAATAAGTGCGCGCAAAATCGCCTTTATAGCGGTCGTCGGGTTCAAACACATTGCTGCATCCGCCGCCTTGCCCGGCCACGGGAGTTCCAACTCGGGTAACTCCGTTATCAAACCACGCACTCGACACCTCGCCCAGAGGATAGTTGTTTTTTGCCATATTGGCATCGGCATCGCTAGGATACAGGTGATTGATATCGGTATAGGCGTCAACCTGTGTCCCTCCCCACCAGCTTTTGGGGAAAGAATGTTCACGGTTCATGCCGCTAACCGAGCTAGAGCCGTGATAGTAGCGGGCAATGTCGCTATACATGTCCCACACTTGACTGGGATTATCGGGATGGGAGTCGGTACTTGGGAAATAATACCACAGGCTACCGTAGGTTAACACTGTGTGTCTCTTGAGCAGCTCATGGACTGCATTCTTGAGTTCCTGACCACGTTTCCCATCAATGCTTGAGTAATATCCCACAGGCACCACAGCACCGGCTGTAGCTGCCATGGCAATCAAGATTAAGGTATTGATTAGTCGTTTCATTCTATTTTATTGTGAATTGTGTTTTTTTTCGGATGGCAAAGTTACAATAAAGTTTCCACACGACAAAATTGACTTTCAACATCATGCATCACGGCGCAGAATCGCAGTGAATGTGCGACCGCTGTTGATACCCAGGCGACGGGCCGAGAAATAACGCTGATGACGGCAACGGCTGCAAGCGGTGGGCATGTTGATATTGCCGGAGTTGAGCCCCGCATCGATTAGCACTTGCCTATTGGCTTCTTGAAGATTGATGTGGGCCTTACCGGTAGCAGCGTTGCGATGCATGATGAGTTGCATGTCGAATCCAGCTTGCTCAAAGGCCTGCGGCACTTCATCGCCCACCTCGAAGCAATCGGCACATATGCTAGCCCCCATCGTCGCGGCAATGCGTTGCGGCTTGGCGCCAAGCCGCACCATTGCCTGCACTGTGCAGAGCGCTATTTTTCCCACTGTCCCTCTCCAACCTGCATGTGCAACGGCAATTACACCTGCAGTTGAGTCGGCTAGAGCGATAGGCACACAGTCGGCCGTGTTCACGCCAATGCACAATCCGGGCAAGTCGGTTACCAGTGCATCCACATCCTCGAGCATAGCCTCTTGGTCCTCGATGCCTGCATCAAAATAGTCCTCCCCTATAGTGAGCACTCGTGTTGTGTGGCTTTGCCGTGGCATCACCAGGTGGTCGAGGTCTACACCCATCAGTGAGCAGAACTCAAGCCTAGCCTCAAGCACGCGCAGAGCGTCGTCGCCAGTATAGTCACACAGGTTGTATTGAGAATAGGCATTGCGGCTGTTAACTTTACCGCGAGTGGTCTGCACCACAACAATGCCCGATGCGCTATTGTTAAGAATTAGTTTTTCAAGTTCCATATCAAGCTTTATTTTCCACGTTGCGAAGATAGTGAAAAAAGGCGAAAGAAGAGCGCATTTTTTTGCTTTGTATCGTTGTAATTAGTAATTTTGCGGTAAACATTAAAACAACTCGATACAACATGCCCTATTTTTCAGTAATAATACCGGTTTATAACCGGCCAGCCGAGGTTGAGGACTTGCTGCGCAGCCTTGCCGAGCAGTCGTGCAAGGATTTTGAGGTATATCTCGTTGAGGACGGCTCAACTGTGCGTTGTGACGAGGTAGCGTCACGCTACAACGACCGGCTCGACCTTCACTACCACTACAAGGACAACGAGGGACGCAGCATTGCTCGCAACTATGGCATCGAGCGTGCCAGCGGCAATTACTTCATTTTCTTTGACAGCGATTGCGTGATTCCCGGCGACTACTTCAAAATTCTCAAGGCTGAGCTCGAGCGTGAATATGTGGATTGCTTCGGCGGCCCTGATGCGGCCAGCGACGACTTTAGCGATGTGCAGAAGGCCATCAACTTCTCGATGACGTCGTTCCTGACTACCGGCGGAATTCGTGGAGGCAAGGTGCAACTTGAAAAATTTGTACCACGCTCGTTCAACATGGGCTATTCTCGCAAGGTTTGGGAGAAGGTGGGCGGCTTCCGCGAGATGTTCAGCGAGGACATCGACATGAGCACCAGGGTGCGCCAGGCAGGCTTCAGCATTCGCTTGATTCGCGACGCCTACGTCTATCACAAGCGCCGCGTCGACTTGAAGAAGTTTGCTCGCCAAACCTACGTCTTCGGCATGTCACGCATCACGCTCAAGCTCCTTTACCCCGACTCATTAAAACTTGTGCACTGCTTGCCGGCGGTGTTTGTGCTTGGTTGCCTGGCATTGATATTGCTTGCCATCTTTTGGCGCTGGTGGGCGATACTGCCTCTTGCACTCTACGTGGTAATGCTGTGGGTGAGCGCGCTTGTCAAGACTCGCAGTCTCAAGATTTCGCTCATCGCCATCGTGTCGAGCTTTATTCAGCTTGGTGCCTACGGCATTGGTTTTATCAAAGCCTTCACGTGGAAAATCCTGTTGGGACACGGCCGTAACATAGAGGAAGAAATTGCAATGCGCAAAGGAAAATGAGTTGAAAGTCAATATTCAGTCAATAAGTAATAACCCAAATGCAGGACGAACACAACGAGATAAATCAAGAGATCATGTCGCGGGCTTTGAAACTGAATACCGCTCTCGATGACCGGCCTCGCGAGAAAGCGATGAAGCAAGGCTTCGCGTCGCTCACTGCCGCCGAGCTCTTTGCCATCATCATTGGCAGTGGCAGCCGTGGCGAGAGCGTGGTGGACTTGTGCCAACGCCTGCTTAATGACCATGATAACAAGATTTACAAAATAGCCCGCTTGAGCTATGCCGACCTTGCCAACATGTATCGGGGCGTGGGCGAAGTGAAAGCCCTTCAAATCCTTGCCGCCATTGAGATTTCGCGCCGGTTCCAAGGCGAGAAATTTGAGGATGATTTCCAGGTGACTGATGCCAACGCCGCCTATCGCTACCTGTCGACATTCATGCTCGACTTGAACCACGAGGAGATGTGGGCATTAATGCTTGACCGCGCCAAGCACGTGAAGGCTCGCGTGAGAATCAGCACCGGTGGCACAGCAGCCACTGTGGGCGACGAAAAGATAATTCTCAAGCATGCCATTACCCATCTTGCCAGCAGCATTATCCTAGCCCACAACCACCCTAGCAATAATGCCCGCCCCAGCATCCAGGACGATGCCCTCACCGAGCGAGTGAAGCGTGCTTGCATGGCAGTTGGCATTCCTCTCGACGACCACATCATCGTGTGCCGTGGCAACTATTACAGTTACATGATGGAAGGAAAGCTATAGAGATTAGATTATTTTCACTTTAGCTAATAGCAATTAAAAAGAAAATTCCGCAGCTGAATAACTGCGGAATTTTCTTTTTTATAAAGATTCAGTGATATTCACTTTGCTGTTACAATCCACGGCCGTGGCAATTCTTATACTTCTTGCCGCTGCCACATGGACATGGATCGTTGCGGCCCACCTTTGGCCCCTCGTTGCGGATGGGCATTGTGGGGCGCTGACCGGCCTGGCTTGCACCCATCGCAGCACGACGCTGAGCATCGGCAGCCTCGGCCACCGCATCCTGTCCGCGTCCCTCGCTGTAGCGCTGACGCTGGCGACGTTCCTCTTGAGCCCGGCTAACCTCGGGACCTTCTTCCTGAACAGGAATCTGTCCACGCATGAGCGATGACACAGCTTTGCTATTAAGGTCACCAAGCATTGCCTTGAACAGGTCGAACGATTCGAGCTTATAAATCACAAGTGGATCCTTCTGCTCATAGCTTGCGTTCTGCACACTCTGGCGCAACTGGTCAAGCTCACGCAGATGCACTTTCCAACTCTCATCGATTGAGAGCAACAAAATTGCCTTCTGCCAGGCTTTGGCGATACACTTGCACTGGGTCTCATAGGCTTCCTTCATGTCGATGACGATACCATAGGTGCGCTTGCCGTCGGTGATGGGCACTCGCATCTTGCCTTGCGGTTCGGGAGCTCCCTGCGCCAACTGCTGTTCGCAGATGTTTTGAATCACGGGGTTGGCGACCTCGGCAAGGCGTTCGGTCTTGCGGCGGAAGGCTGCAAGCACCGCATCGTTGAGCTCGTTAATGCTGGTGCGCGCATCATTCTTGCGATATTGTTCCTCGTCGAATGGAGGCTCAATGGCGAAGGTTGAGAGCACGTTCATCTTGAAATCCTCAAATTCCGATGGGCCAAACTTATTGACGATGTCCTCAACAACATCGTTGATAGTGTTGATGATATCGGTGCCGATGCGCTCGCCGATGAGTGCGTGACGGCGACGGGTATAAATCACATTACGCTGCACGTTCATCACGTCGTCATACTCCAGTGTGTGCTTGCGAATACCGAAGTTGTTTTCCTCAACACGCTTCTGCGCATTGGCGATGCTCTTGGTAACCAGTGGCGACTCAATCATCTCACCGTCGTGCAATCCCAGGCGGTCAAGAGTCTTGACAACACGCTCGCTGGCAAAGAGACGCATCACCTTGTCCTCAAATGAAACAAAGAAGACTGATGAACCGGGGTCGCCCTGACGTCCGGCACGACCACGCAACTGGTTGTCGACACGACGTGACTCATGACGCTCGGTGCCAATGATAGCCAATCCTCCGGCTTCTTTAACCTCAGGGGTGAGCTTGATATCGGTACCACGACCGGCCATGTTGGTGGCAATGGTAACAACACCCTTGCCGTTAACCTGGCGACCAGCCTCGGCAACAATATCGGCCTCACGCTGGTGCAACTTGGCATTCAGCACGTTATGCTCGATGTGGCGCAGACTGAGCTGACGGCTCAAGCGCTCGGAAATTTCCACCGAAGTGGTACCCACCAGTGTGGGTCGACCCATGTCGCGCATCTTCACAATCTCCTCGATGACTGCGTTGAACTTCTCTTTCTCGGTCTTGAACACGCGGTCGGGGTTGTCCTTGCGAATAACCGGGCGGTTGGTGGGAATGTTCACAACGTCGAGCTTATAAATCTCCCAGAACTCACCGGCCTCGGTCATAGCTGTACCGGTCATACCCGCGAGCTTGTGATACATGCGGAAGTAGTTCTGCAGCGTAATGGTGGCAAAGGTTTGGGTAGCAGCCTCAACCTTCACGCCTTCCTTGGCCTCAATAGCCTGATGCAGACCATCGCTGTAGCGGCGGCCCTCCATGATGCGGCCCGTCTGCTCGTCAACGATTTTCACCTTACCTTCCTCATCAACGATATATTCATCGTCACGGTTAAACAGTGTGTAAGCCTTGAGCAGCTGGGTAACAGTGTGCACACGCTCGGCCTTTACCGAGTAGTTCTGCAAGAGCTCATCCTTCTTGTTGAGTTTCTCCTCTTCGCTCAGTGGTTCGTTGGTCACTGCCGAGAGTTCGCTGGCGATATCGGGCAAAACGAAGAACTTGGGGTCATCGGTGCCACGAGTGAGCACGTCGATACCCTTATCGGTAAGTTCCACGGTGTTGTTCTGCTCCTCGATGATGAAGAACAGCGGGTCGGTAACCACATGCATCTCACGGTTGTTATCCTGCATGTAGAAAGCCTCGGTCTTGAGCATAGCTTGCTTAACGCCCTCCTGCGAGAGATACTTGATGAGTGGCTTGTACTTGGGCAAACCCTTGTAGGCACGGAAGAGCAGCAGTGTGCCTTCTTTCACCTCATCGGCATTATCGCTAGCCATGAGTCGGCGAGCATCGCTAAGCAACTGGGTCACCAGCTTGCGTTGGGCGTCATAGACGCGCTCAACGTTGGGTTTGTATTCGTCAAACATCTGGTCCTCGCCACGTGGCACAGGACCCGATATAATCAATGGTGTGCGGGCATCGTCGATAAGCACCGAGTCGACCTCATCGACAATAGCATAGTGGTGCGAACGCTGAACACAGTCCTCGGGTGCCATTGCCATGTTGTCGCGCAGGTAGTCGAAACCAAACTCGCTGTTGGTACCAAATGTAATGTCGCAGTTGTAGGCATTGCGGCGATCGTTGCTATTGGGCTCGGTCTTATCGATACAAGCAACGCTCAAGCCATGGAACATGTAGAGCGGACCCATCCACTCCGAGTCGCGCTTGGCGAGGTAATCATTCACAGTAACCACATGCACGCCACAACCGGCCAGAGCATTAAGGAACACCGGCAACGTGGCCACCAGGGTCTTACCCTCACCGGTAGCCATCTCGGCAATCTTGCCTTGATGCAAAACCGAGCCGCCAATGAGCTGCACGTCGTAGTGAATCATGTTCCACGTCATCTCGTTACCACCGGCCTCCCAGTGATTGAAGTAGATAGCCTTGTCGCCATCAATCTCAAGGAAGTCATGGCCATCGGCAGCGAGCTTGCGGTCGAAATCGGTTGCAGTAACCTCAATGGTCTCATTCTCGGTGAAGCGCTTGGCTGTCTCCTTCACAATGGCGAAGACGATGGGCAGCACCTCATTGAGTTTCTCCTCAATGCGGTCAAGCACTTCTTTCTCGAGTTTGTCGATTTTGCCCCACAGCGGCTCACGCTGCTCATATTCAAGACTCTCGATTTCGGCCTTGATACTGGCAATCTCGTCGCGCTGGGGTTGAACATAGTCTTGTATCTCTTGCCTCACAGCGGCACTGCGGGCACGCAATTCATCGTTGGTCAACTGTTCAACCTCGGGATACACCTTCTGTATTTCACGCACGATGGGCATGAGTTTCTTCAGGTCTCGGTCGCTCTTGTTGCCAAAGATTGATTTCAAAAAACTGTTAAATGACATTTCTTATGTATTGTTTTGATGATTTTTTGCAATAACATGAAGTGGATTGCAGCAAAAAACGTGCCAATACCACATCAAACTGCAAATTTACAAAAAATATTTGGAACACAACCGCGAATTATATGAATTTTAAATAATCTCCCTTTTGATTAATGGCATCTTGAAGGCAGGGCCGTGACTCGATGGCAGATTTTCTCGATTTCATCAAAATTACAGGAAGGATTACACCAGGATGGATGACTTACAAAAAAGAGAGAAGGAGAGGCTAGTGTGCAACGGGCTTCTCCTCCTCCGTTAAAATGGTTAATTAATAGTTAAGCAATCATTTTTTCATTTCAGCTTTAATGGGCCGCACCTGCGGCATAACACGAGTGAGACAGGTTGTGTATGTGTCAGGTGAGGCAGGCACCATTAGCTTAGTTTGGGAAAATGTTAAGTGTCGCGGTAATATCGCTCAGGCTGGTGTAGATGCAGCTGATGAGGCCAATGAAGATGATGCCCATAGCACAAATCCACAAGCCGGCCTTCTCGGTCCAGTGCGACTTGAGGGTGGGAATAACACATTCGTCCTGACGGATGAACATAGCCTTTACCACGAGCAAGTAGTAATAGAGCGAGATGATAGTGTTAATCAACGCGATAAGCACGAGAACATAAATCGCCACACTGCCGGTGTTGCAAGCTCCCACAAAGATGAAGAACTTGCTGAAGAAGCCGGCAAATGGAGGAATACCACCGAGCGAGAACATGGCAAGCATCATCACAAATGCCAGCCAGGGATTGGTCTTGAACAAACCATTGTAGTCGTCGGTAGTGACCTTGCCGGTTTGCCTCTCAATCACGGCAATCACGCCAAATGCAGCGAGGTTGCTGAAGATGTAGACAAGGATATAGTACATCATCGAAGTCATGCCCACTTGGTTAGCGGCAATAACGCCAAGCATGATGTAACCTGCCTGAGAGATTGACGAGAACGCCAAGAAGCGCTTGAGGTTGCGTTGACGAATGGCGAAGAGGTTACCCACTGTGATGGTGACAACAATCACGGCATAGAGCATCCACTCCCACACCTGTGAATAGGCTGCGCCGAACACTTGAACCATAATCACGAAGAACGCAAACGCGGCCGAACCCTTGCTGATTACCGAGAGGTAACTGGTAACCATTGTGGGGGCGCCTTGATAAACGTCGGCAGTCCACAAGTGGAAAGGAACGAGCGACAACTTGTAGCCCACACCCGAGATAACGAAAGCCAACGCCACGATGAGCAGCAACGACTTGTCGCCAACGATGCTGGAGGCAATCTCACTGAAATAGAGAGTGCCGGTGAGACCGTAAACGAATGAAAGACCCATCAACATGATTGCAGATGAGAAGACTGCAGTGAACACATACTTGGCTGCAGCCTCATGGCTCTCGTAGTAGCGCTTCTCGAAGGCAGCAAGCGTTGCCAGTGGCAGCGATGCTGTCTCAAGACCGATAACGAAAATCAAGAAATGGCGGCCCGAAATCATGAGATACATGCCAAAGAGAGTCAAGAGCATCAGCTCGTAGAACTCGCCTCGACGCACGCTCACGAAGTCGCCGTTGGCCCACTTGATAGCCTGCAGCAGAACTATGAAAGTGCCAATATTGAGGATGTTCTTCATCGCCCAAGTTGCCTTGCTGGCCTCAAACATCTCGCCAAATGCCATGCCCTCCTTCACGGGCAAGAAACTTGCTATCATGAAAATGCCAAACACAACGGTGGAGAAGAGCGGTAAACCCTTCTGTGTTGATTGTGGCATGAAAGTGTCATATAAGAATACAAGCAAGAACACGACAAGCAGTCCTATCTCTTGCGGCATCATTAAAAATTGAGAATAATCCATAAGTATATTATATCTGTTTTTTTAATTCAACACTATTATTACATAACACTTGGAGCATAAACCTTGAGTGCCTCAACCACAGGATTGAAGCTGTCGCGAATGATACCAATGAAGAAATTGGGGAAGCAACCGATGATTGCCACGCAAATAATGAGAGTGGCAGTCGACAGGCGCTCGCTCCAATCGGCATCAGTGAGAGTGCGGTGATGCTCATTCTGCACCTCGCCATAGAGCAACTTGCCCACAACGCGCAGAATATAGACTGCTGTGATAACAATCGAAGTGGTGGCGGCAATGGTGAGCACGCGATGGAACATATCGGTGTGTTCAAACGAGCCAAAGAAGATTGTCATCTCGGCAACGAAACCGCTCAAGCCCGGAAGACCCAGCGAAGCGAAACCGGCTATCACATAGCCAACACCCAAATAGGGCATGATGTGCATCAAGCCGCCCATCTCGCGGATGTCGCGGGTGTGAGTGCGACCGTAAATCATACCGATTAAGGCAAAGAACAATGCTGTCATCAAGCCGTGTGAAAGCATCTGCAACACAGCACCGGTCATTGCGGTATTGTTGAACATCAGGATTGCGAAGAGCACCATACCACAGTGGCTAACCGAAGAGTAGGCATTGATATACTTAAGGTCGGTCTGAACACATGCGCTGAATGCACCATAGACAATACTGATGCCTGTGAGAGTGAGGAAAATCCATCCCAACTGCTGTGCCGCAAAAGGCATAAGGTAGATGGCAATGCGGAAGCAGCCATAACCACCAAGCTTCATCAGCACGCCGGCATGAAGCATCGACACTGCTGTGGGCGCACTGGCATGACCATCGGGCGACCATGTGTGGAACGGGAACATAGCTCCCAGCACACCAAAGCCCACGAAAGTCATTGGGAACAGATACATCTGCCACTCGTGAGGAATAGCGTTGTTCTTGGCAATCTCAAGCAGATTCATGGTGTACTCACCCGGAGTTGCTGTTGAGTGGAAATAGATGCCAATGATGCCGAGCATCAAGAAAGCCGAACCGCCCATGAGCATGAGCGTGAGCTTCATGGCACTATAGTTCTTGTTACCACTACCCCACACGCCAATGAGAAGGTACATGGGAATGAGCGCTACCTCATAGAACATGAACATGGTGAACAGGTCCACGCTAATGAAGAAACCGAACACACCGGTCGACAGCAGGAAGAACCACAAGAAGAACTGCTTGGGCAGCGGGTCCATCTTCCATGAAGCAAAGACACCGGCAAAGACGATGAACGCCGAGAGCAGTATCATTACCACCGACACACCGTCGACACCTAAGGCAAGCTTAATGTTGAGTGGTTCATACCAGGTGACGCTCGACTGCAAAATCATGTCGCTAGTGTCACCGGCAGCGCGAGCATGGAGAAATATCGCAACCAGATAGAGCGCCAGCAACACAAGTGCTGAAGCGCCTGTCACGGCAACGGCTCTAATCGCATCGATGCCCTTGTTCTTAGTCAGGGCAAGTCCACCGAGCGTGAGCACGGGGATTATCACGAAATAAATGAGAACATTAGAAAAAATTTCCATAATCTTTACTGTTTATTTAGAACCGTTGATTAAAAGCATAAAATCACAACACCAGTAACCGCTGCCAGCAGCACAGCGCCAAGGATGTAGTAGGAAACGTAGCTCTGCACGTTGCCCGACTGCATCTTGCGAATGCCAAACGAAGCACTATTGGTAACATTACCCAGCAGGTTGAAGAAACCATCGATGATGGTGCGGTCAAACCAAGCGATAGGCTTGCTGATGCCCTGGAAAATAATCTTGTGGGTGATGAACTGATAGAGCTCGTCCATATAGAAGCGACGATAACTTGCAGTCCACAGACCACGGAACATGGTAGCCAACTTGTCGGGCAGCGGATTCTCCTTGCGATACATGACTGTTGCCAAGCCAATGCCAATGAGGGCAATGCCCACGCTAGCGCCTGCAATAGGCCAGTTCATGTGGGTCTCGAGAGCCTTGCCGTCCCAAGTAACCAGGTCGCCGAAGGGCACGAAACCAGCCACACACGAGATGAGTGCCAGCACAATGAGTGGTAACGTCATGGTCCAGGGTTGATCCTTGGGCGCATGCTCACCATGAACCTCATGTTTCTTCCAGAAGAAGATGAGGTAATAGATGCGGAACATGTAGAAGGCTGTCATACCTGCCACCATCGACATCCACAATCCCCAGCCAATGCCCTTCTCATAGCAAGCCACGAGAATCTCGTCCTTACTGAAGAAGCCGGCAAAGGGAGGTATACCGGCGATTGCCAAGCAACCGATGAGGAAAGCGATACTGGTGATGGGCATGTACTTGTGCAAGCCGTGCATCTTGCTGTTCTCATTGCTGTGAACAGCGTGAATGATAGCACCGGCGCAAAGGAAGAGCAATGCCTTAAACATGGCGTGAGTGAACAGGTGGAACATCGATGCCATGTAGCCAAGCCCTGCCTCATGACCGCCGATGAGTTGATTTTGAGCGGTGCTGACAGCAAGCGAGGTCATCATGAAAGCGATTTGCGAGATGGTTGAGAATGCAAGCGCACGCTTGATGTCGCTCTGAGTGCAAGCCACAGCAGCGGCATAGAAGGCGGTGAAGGCACCCACCACGCAGATGATGTCCATGGCACCCTGCTCAATAATGTAGAGCGGGA
>AUXO013697464.1_pt1 | contig 13494 bp, 14 predicted proteins | sample 768731 | NCBI WGS metagenome assembly AUXO01 (sample SAMN02715735, study PRJNA202380) | gut metagenome | biome: sheep rumen | host: Ovis aries | place: New Zealand: Palmerston North
TTTTGGGTTACATTTGATAAAATTGATGCTAATAGTATTTTAAAAGATGAAAAAGTATATCATTGTTATTTTCCAACCAATAGAAATATTTGGAATCTGATTAGAAATACATTTCTTGCTATAAAAGTACTTCACAAAGAAAAACCAGATTTAATCATTTCATCTGGAGCAGCGGTTGCAGTTCCATTTTTTTATCTAGGAAAACTTAGAGGAGCAAAAACTATATATATAGAAGTTTTTGATCGTATAGATAAGCCTACATTAACAGGAAAACTAGTTTATCCTATAACTGATAAGTTTATTGTACAATGGGATGAAATGAAAGACGTTTATAAAAAATCCATAAATTTAGGAAGTATTTTTTAGGAGGATATCTATGATTTTTGTTACTGTAGGAACACATGAACAACCATTTGATAGACTTTTAAAATGTATTGATAAAATGGTTGAAGATGGAAAAATAAAAGAAGAAGTTATTTGTCAAAAGGGATATACTGATTATGAGCCAGAGAATTATAAGGCTGAGAAACTAATACCCTATGAACAAATGAAAGAAAATATTGAAAAAGCTAGAATTATTATTACTCATGGTGGACCTTCTTCATTTGTAGCACCTTTAGCAATTGGAAAGATTCCAATTGTAGTTCCTAGAAAAAAAGAGTATGGCGAACATGTCAATAATCATCAAGTTGATTTTTCTAAAGAAGTTGCTAAAAGGATGAAAAATATTATCGTTGCAGAATCTGATGAAGAAATTGAAGACGCAATTATGAATTATGATAAAAAAATAAAAAAAATGAATAGCAGTAATAACTCAAACAATAAAAAGTTTAATGAAAAGTTAATTAAAGAAATAAAGAAAATAATATAGAAAGAGGCTAAACATAATTGAAAAAAGTTGGCATATTATCAATGCAAAGGATAAAAAACTATGGTTCATTTCTTCAAGCTTATGCATTAAAGCAAACAATAGAAGACCTAGGGCATGAAGTTGAATTTGTTGACTATCATGTAGAAGACCCTATAATAAAAGATGGCAAGAAGAGCAAGGGAATCATTGGAAAAGGATTAGAAGTTTTTAAGGGACAGGCCAAATTATTACATAAAATACAATATATAAAGCACAAAAGAGGATTTGAACAATATTATAATTGTTTAGAATTAACAAAAGAACCAAATTATAATCCACAGTTAGATACTTTGGTAATAGGTAGTGACGAAGTGTTCAATATTATACAGTCTAATAAAAATGTAGGCTACTCTTTGGAATTATTTGGCAAGGATAATAATGCTAATAGAGTTATATCATATGCTGCATCTTTTGGGAATACAACATTAAAGAAGATTGAAAAATTTGAAAAAACAGAAGAAATCGGTAATCTTTTAAGGAAGATGGATGCTATCTCTGTAAGGGATGAAAATAGTTTTAAAATTGTTAGAGAATTAACAAAAAAAGAACCATCTATAAATCTGGATCCAGTATTAATATATGATTATATGAATTCTGATTTGATACCTGAAATTAAAGTAAAAGAAAAATATATGATTCTATATGCATATAATGGAAGAATTTCGGTAGAAGAGGCTAAAGCAATAAAAAATATGGCAAAAGAGAAGGGAATTAAAGTATATTCGATTGGTGGAGCTCAACCATATGCAGATAGATTTATTAATTGTTCTCCTTTTGAAGTTTTAGCTTATTTTAAAAATGCAGAATACATAGTAACCGATACCTTCCATGGATCTATTTTTTCAATTATTAGTGAAAAACCATTTTTTACTTTAGTAAGAAAAAGTAAAGGGAATTCATATGGTAATGAGGAAAAATTAACTTATCTACTTGATAAGTTAAAGTTGAAAGATAGAATTACTTATAAAGTGGATGAAATTGAAAAGATTTTAAAAAAGAAAATAGATTATAAAAATACTAAGAAAATTATTAAAGAAGAAAGAAAAAAAACAATAGAGTATTTAAAGATGAAAATCTAATAGAAAGGTAAATATAGCATGAGTAAAGAGCAATTAGTCAATGAAAAAGAAAAATGCTGTGGCTGTGGATTATGTGCATACAAATGCCCAAAACATGCTATAACCATGAAAGAAGATGAATATGGATTTGTATATCCATATATAGATAAAGCTAAATGTGTAAATTGTGGAGCTTGCAGAAAAATATGTGAATATAACAAAAGAAGAAGTAAAAATAATTATAAACAAAAATCATATATAGCAGTATCTAAAAACAAAGAAATATTAAATAGTACAGCATCTGGAGGAGTGTTTACTTCTATTGCAAAACAATTTATTGCGTCTAATGGAGTAGTTTATGGTTGCAGTTTAATTAAAAAAAATGGAGCTTTTATAGTTAAACATGTTAGAGTTACGAATAATGAAGAACTTAATAAAACTAAAGGGTCGAAATATGTACAAAGCAATATTATGTGTGTGTTTGATAATATTAATAAAGACATAGAAAATGGAAAAAAGGTTTTATTTTCGGGTACACCTTGCCAAGTTTCAACTATTAAAAGATTAACAAATAATTCTATGTACCTATACACAATAGATATTATTTGCCATGGCGTCCCTAATGTGCAATTATTTAATGATTATATTAAATTTATAGAAAACAAAAAGAGTATTAAGATAGAAGATTATAGATTTAGGGTTAAAGAAAAGGGCTGGGGATTATTTTATGGATATCACTATAATTACAAAAAAAAATCAAAAGACTTAATTGCACCAGCATTTAAATCTTCGTACTATCAACTATTTTTAGATTCTTATGTATATAGAGAAAATTGTTATTCTTGTCCATTTTCTTCGACTAATCGAGAAGGGGATATTACTATAGGTGATTATTGGGGAATAGAAAAAGAACATCCAGAAGTAATTAACACACAAATAAATCCAGAAAAAGGAGTATCATGCGTGATTATTAATTCACCCAAAGGAGAACAAATAATCAACCAAAACAAGAATATCCTTTTTATTGAATCTGATTTACAAAAAATAAGGAGACACAATTCTCAATTAAGTAAACCTAGTGAAAAACCTAATGAGAGAGAAAAACTTTTAAATGAATATAAAAAAACGGGATATAAAAATATCGAATTGTTTTATACAAATAAAAATAGGTTAAAGAATCTTCTTAGAAACATATGGTTTAAATTACCATATGGAGTAAGAAAAAGAATAAAAAAATGAGGAGAAACAATGGAAAAACCAATTAGAATACTTCATGTCTTACAAAAAATGGAGGCGGGTGGAACACAAGCTCTATTAATGAACATCTACAGAAACATTGATAGGAATAAAATACAATTTGATTTTTTAGTGGAATATCCAGAAAAACAGTTTTATGATAATGAGGTTAATGAACTTGGTGGAAAAATATATTATACATCTGTTAGAAAAGATTTTAATATTTTAAGATTTGAAAGACAACTTGAACAGATTATTAAAGATAATAATTATAAAATAATACATGTACATGCTTATACAATTGGCTATTTTGTATTGAAAACTGCAAAAAAATGTGGAGTTCCTGTGAGAATTGCACATTCACATAGCAATAATATGACTGTAGATATAAAGCAATATGCAAAAAAGATAATGCAGAAATTATATACTTTATATGCTACAGATTATATGGCATGCTCTGATGAAGCTGGAAAGTATCTATTTAAAAACAAAGATTTTGATGTTTTAAATAATGCTATAAAGTCGGAAAAGTTTATTTATGACATTAATATTAGAAAAAAGGTTAGAAGGGAATTAAATTTAGCAGATGCTTTTGTGGTAGGACATGTAGGAAGAATGAAAAAAGAAAAGAATCATCTTTTTTTAATAGAAGTATTTGAAAAAATAATTGAAATACAACCAAATGCTAAGTTGTTAATGATTGGAGAAGGACCGTTAGAAAAAAAGATAAAAGAAATCATTTCAGATAAAAAGTTGGAAAATAGAATTATTATATTGAAGAACAGAAGAGATGTGAATGAACTATTACAAGCTATGGATATTTTTATATTTCCTTCTTTATATGAAGGTTTAGGGATTGCTGCTATTGAAGCTCAAGCATCAGGAATTCCAGTGTTAATGTCAGACAATATACCACAGGAAACAATTGTTACTCCATTATGTAAAAAACTATCTTTAAGTGAAACGGCTGAAAAGTGGGCTAAAGATTCGGTCTTGTTAGCTTCAAATGAGTTGGCACACACCAACACTCAACAATATATTATAAATAGTAATTATGATTTAGATGATGTTAGCAAATGGATTGAAAATTATTATTTAAAAAAGTATAAGGAGCAAATATGACAAATACAAAAGAATTAAAAATAACTAGAGGAGAGATTTTAATATACTTTTATATAGCTATTTTAACTATAGCCAAGTCTATAGGTTTGTCTGCAGAAAATAAGGCCTATTATATATTATTTGCTTTAGGTTTAAGTTTAGGCGTTTTCAAAATCACGAGTGATAAATTTAATCGAAAAGAAACGATTATACTTATTAGTGGTATGATTATTGGATGTTTGGATTTTTTTATAGGACATGAAACAACTATGCTTTTTTCATGTCTTGTATTGATTTGTTTAAAAAATATCAAGATAGAAAAAATCTTAAAACTCATGTTTTGGATCAAGTCTTTATTATTCATTAGTATAGTTTTATTAACAGTTACTAAAGTATTAGATAATAATTCAATAATGTTTTGGCGAGATAGTAAATATATTGAAAGATATTCTTTTGTATATGGCCATCCAAATACAGCTCACTTAAATTTATCTATAATTATATTTTTATGGATCTATATATATTATGATAAAATAAATATTTTGAATATTGCAATATTTGAGATTATTAATTTTCTTTTTTATAATCTTACTTTATCACGAACAGGATTTATCATAACAGCTGTATTCTTATTCATTGCTTATTTATTTAAGAAGAATGAATATATTAAAAAAATCTTTTGCAGAATTAGTAAAAAATATTTTATATATATGGTTATAATAACTATTTTCTTTGGTCTATTATATGGAACAAATAGAATACTATTATTAAGTAAGATAAACGAAATTACTTCAGGAAGATTATATTATATTAATTATTTTCTTAGAAATATACCATTACCGATGATAGGAAAAGGCTCATATGGAAGGCTAATGATTGATAATGGCTATATGTCATTAATTTATAATGGTGGAATCTTAGCATTTGTTTGGTTTACATTTTTATCATTAAAAACAACAAAATACTTATCTGAAAAGAAAATGTATAAAGAAATCTTAATTATGACAATTTTGCTTACTTATTCACTTGCAGAAAGCTATTACATGAATATTATATTAAATTTTAGTCTATTCTTTTTTGCTAATTATATTTACAATAACAAAGTAGAGGAGAAAAAAAATGAGAGTAGCAATACTGACTCCAACATATAATCGAGGATATACATTAAATAGACTTTATGGCTCCTTATGTCAGCAAACTTCAAAAGACTTTAAGTGGATTGTTGTAGATGATGGTTCGCAAGATAATACTAAAAGTATTATAGAGAAATTTATAAATGAAAATAAGATTAATATAGAGTATTATTATCAAGAAAATGGAGGAAAACATAGAGCTTTAAATAATGGAATTAAGCATATTAATGAGGATTTGACATTGATTGTTGATAGCGATGATTGGTTAACTAATGACGCGGTTGAAATTGCTTTAAAATATGGGACCAAATATAAAGAAAATCAAAGAATAGCATGTATTAGTTTTCATAGAAAATTTCCTGATAATTCTTTAAGTGGACCTAATTATAAAGAAGAGGAGTTCATTGATAATCTAATAGATTATAGGATTAACAAGAATATAAAAGGGGAAGGTGCAGAGATTTTCTATACAAAAATTTTAAAACAGTATCCTTTTAAGGAAATTGATGGAGAAAATTTTTTAAGTGAGGGGTATTCTTGGTTAAGAATTGCACTTAAGTATGATACAGTCTATGTAGACAAAGCGATTTATGTTTTTGATTATTTGCCTGATGGTTTAACCAATAACATTATGAAATTAAGGTATAAAAATCCTATCGGATGTTTAGAGGTAGCAAAAATTTATTTTAATAAAAGGTTTAATTTTAAATCGAAAATAAAAGCTATAATCCGATATATAGCATATGGAAAGATTGCTAAGATTAGTTTAAAAAAATTATATAAAGAAATTCCATGCAAATTATTTTTTATTATTTTTTACCCTATAGGATATGTCTACTCTTTTAAATGTAGTAACTATAAAATTGAAGCAGATGGAGAAAAAAATGAAAAGAATAGCATTTAAGAATGTTTTTGCTAGTGTTTTATTACAAATTGTAACAATTATTTATGGATTTTTTATACCTAAAATGGTTTTAAGATATTTTGGTTCAGAAGTAAATGGACTAGTGTCTTCTATAACACAATTATTAAGTTATATATCATTGGTAGAGGGAGGAATAACAGCAGTAATTATTGCTAAATTATATGATCCTCTAGTAAAAAATAATTATTCTGAAGTTAGTTCCATTGTTTTTACAGGAACAAAATTCTTTAAAAAGATTGGAATTCTATTCTTTATTTATTCACTAGTTTTGGCACTTATTTGCCCATTTTATTATTCAACCAAAGGGTTTTCATATGTATATATATGTGTACTAACCATAATATTGTCAATCAGCTTATTAATTCAATATATGATGTCTTTGGGATTAAAATGTTTACTTAATGCTGACAAAAAAGTATATTTCATTTCTATAGTTCAAATAATTATTCTTGTGTTTAGTTTTGTATTATCCTATATAAGTATTCGTATCTATCCAAGCATACATGTCTTTAAGTTTATAAATGGTATATGTTATATTATTCAACCAATGATGTATCATTATTATATAAAAAAGCACTATACTTTGGATAATAAAGCAAAAGAGAATAAAATGCTAATTAAAGATAGATGGAATGGATTCGCAAATAATGTAGCATATTTTATTCACACAAGTACTGATATAACTATTCTAACTTTTTTTACAGATTTAACAGTAGTATCGGTTTATTCAGTCTATTCGCTAGTTACATCTGGTTTAAAAGCACTGATTGGATCTATAAATAATGGATTGTTCTCTTCAGTTGGCCATTTATATGCCAAAAGAGATTTTACAGAATTAGAAAGAAAGTTTGACATATATGAATTTGCATATTTGATTATTGTCTTTTTGACTTTTACAATTGCAAGTTTACTTATTACTCCTTTTGTAAAATTATATGTTGGACAAGTGGATTCAGCAAATACTTACTATCAACCTTTATTTCGGTTATTTGATTTCAATTGCTGTTATGTTCGATTTGCTAAAAGTTCCACATGTTAATCTTGCTTATGCAGCAAACAGCTTTAAAGAATTAACAATTCCTTGTATTATTGAAGCGTTACTTAATATCGTGCTTTCATTAATAATGGTCTTCAAATTAGGTTTAATTGGAGTAACTATTGGTACAATTTTAGCAATGCTTTATAGGCTCGTTTTTCAAGTGCATTTTACAAAAAGAATTATAGGTAGAAGTCAACTAAAGTTTTATAAAGAGTTCTTTTTATTGTTGATTGTTTTTATATTAACGATAAAATTAGGAAATCAATTTATAAAAATAGACCTTGATACTTTGAACGCGAAACAATGGATAATCTATGGAATTGAGTTTTCTGTTTTTGCTTTTGTTAATTATTCTATTATAGTTCTTTTGTTTTTTAGAAAACAAATGAAATCGATAATTGAATTGTATAGGAGGAAAAAATAAAAAATGTTTAAAGCATTATACAAACTCGTTATTTTTGCTTTTTTGAACATAAAGTATAGTATAAAAAAATGTAGAATTAAGTCACTTAATGTTTCAAAAGATATTCTTCTTGGGGAGAATGTTAGAATTGGAAAAAAGGCAATAGTAATGTCAGGAGTTAAAATAGGTAATTATTCTTATTTAAATACGCAATTTGGAAATACATTTATTGATTCTAACGTTGTAATTGGAAATTACACATCAATAGGACCAAATGTTTGTATTGCCTTAGGAAATCATAATTATTCTTTTATTTCTACTCATCCTTTTTTGTATGATAAAAAGTACGGATATACTAAAAAAAATCTCCATAAAAAGGACGACAGTAGCATGACTCATATTGGAAATGATGTATGGATAGGAGCAAACTCAAATATTAAGAGAGGAGTAACTATTGGAAATGGAGCGGTTATTGGAATGAACACAGTTGTAACCAAAAATATTCCTGAATACGCAATAGTTGTAGGAAATCCGGCAAAAATAATAAAATACAGGTTTAATGAAAAACAAATAGATTATTTAAATTCTATAAAATGGTGGGAAATGAATATTAATGAAATGAAAAAGAAAAGATGGAATTTATATAATATAGATGAACTTCAGAATAGAAATAAGGAAGAATAACTTAGGAATATTTTATTCAAAAGATGAAATAGAAAAAGATTATATAAGTATATAATAAAATATTAGTAGTAGTTTCATGTGAATATGAAGCTACTACTTTTTTTGTATAATTATTTAATTTAGATAATAAAAGTACACATAAGATATGTTATATAAGTTTAAAGAAATGTAATAGATTTTGAAAAACCGCCAACTTGTGCTATAATAGATATACACACTTTTTGTGGCTTCTTAAATAGGAAGGATTACTTCCTGAAGCTTCTTAGTGTTTGCAGCATAGTTTCATATATTTAAGGAGGTCCGAATTATGAAAGATCGGAAATTGTGGAAACTGTTCATCACTTGCCTTATGGCTTTAGCCATCCTTGCTGTTCCAATGACAGTACATGCAGAAGACATCTATATCGAATCCTTAGGGATTACTGTTAAGACTAAAGATACACCGACTGAAACGGTGTTGGTTGATATGGATAATATGCTTACTGCAGGAGATACTGAGGCTATAAAGGCAGAAGGCACCCGGCTTGGTATCTACAATATTGGTTTGTACATTGAAATGATCGATGAAAAAAACTGTAACCAGAAACATGCAAATGAAATGGCAGAAGCCATGTACAAAGAGTATATGCCTGAAGAAAATAGCATTATGATTGTATTCTCGTTTTACAAGGAAGCAGAAGGCTATTATGGTGTACACTACAATGTACAAGGAGAACTGTCAGAATCAAAGATTTCAGGAATCATTGAAGGAACATATCATGACTTTAAAACAGATAGTTCCTGGATTGCTGGAAGCTTCCAACAGGTAGTAACATACCTTCTGGAAAGTGAATACAATCTGATTCATGCAGATGAAATTGCTGCTCAGAAGAAGGCTGAAACAGATAAGTTTTACCGATTAATGATGTTTGTAGGAGCAGGAATTGTAGCTATAATAATTATAGCTCTTATTTACAAGATCAAAGAACAGAGTGACAATTATGAAGCTTTATCTGAAAGGTCAGCTGCTCGTAACGATGAATTAATGGGAAAATTGAGAAAGAAAGAAAGAGAATATGAAGATTTGGAAAGTGAAAAATCCAAACTTGAAACGTGGAGGAAACATGCTTTAGCAGTAGATCCTAACATGAACAACAAAATCTCTATCTATCTGGCTCAAGGAACCGCAAAACGATTCTCTACAAATTTTGGCTCTGCTGAAACTTTGGAAGATTACTGCCGGATGTTTGATACCTATAATGGAATGTCAGACTTAGAAAAATCTTATGTAAGTATTGATGTAGATACTGCAAGAGAAAAACTGGATGAATTGGCCAAGGAAAAAGCAGCAGAAGCAACAAAGTTGATTGAGGAGACATGTTCATATAGTGATGATAGACATCATCTTGATTCGTACAATGATACTTTGAATTATTACAATGGACTTCCGTCCTATGTACGAACATGGATTACCTTAGCACTGGTGAACAATCTGATTCAGCGTCAATCAAATGCACAGAGTGATTACAGAAGTTATCAGCATCGTTCAAGCTACAGCCATCACAGTAGTTCCAGTATGAGCCACAGCTCATATGGAGGATTCCACAGCGGCACCTTTGGAGGAGGATTCCATGGTGGCCACTAACTGATTAAAATTAAAAATTTCATATAGGATTTGCAAGCTCCGGATATAATATCCGGAGCTTGCTTTATGTAATAAATAGCCTTTATGATTTAAATATATAAGTATAATTACCATTCAAAACAAATGTTTGACATAAGTTGAAAATGATGCTAAAATATGTGACAATTATAAATGATAAGGTGGATAGAAAGATGGATGATAATCTTATTGATATAGTTGCGGATTCAATCATAGAATATAATACAGATACAGCTATAGACCTCTTAGATGTAGGAATATGTGATATTTTAGAAGAAACAGCATTAAAAGAAATACCGGTAGTAAAAACTGTAACAAATATTGCAAAAACAGGTATGGCAATTAGAGAAAAATTTCTACTAAAAAAGACTTTAATCTTTATTAAAACGCTAAAAAACAACCTGTTGTCAGATGATGAATATAATAAATATGTTGAAAGAATAAAATCGAAGGATAAATTTTTGTATTCTGAGTTAGAAAGGGTGTTGATAATAATTGATAGAATGTTAGATGCAAGAAAAACTAATATACTTGCTAATCTTTATTATAGCTTTATTTGCAAAAAAATTACTTGGGATGAATTCGAAGAATTGTCAATTATTACAGATAATCTCTTTGTTAATGATTTACACGAATTAGAAATAATATATAATAAAAAACAAATAAAAAGTAATGAAATAAGTAATCACACTATTATAAATAGATTGACAACCTTAAACTTGTTACAGAAAATTGAATCAATTATGAGGGAAGATAATGGAAGTTTAAGCTTTGGTTTTGAAGAATACGATTACAGTATTACTGATTTGGGACTAAAATTGATTGAGTTTGGAGTGAAAAATGGCTTATCATAGACATATAACTTTATTTCTAATAAATATTACAATATCATATGTTATAACTTTGATTGTGGTTTTGCATTGTAACATACTAGATAATGTTGGAATTACTATTATCGTTAACTTAATGACAGGATTTTTTACATCGGCTTTAATTTCATATATAGAATTTCTTTTTAAAAGAAATGAGAATATAGAGTATTACTTTTTTAAATTAACAAATTATTATATAGAGTTAGAAAGATTAAAAAGTAACATTAAATCTTATGAATCCTTAAATGATAAAGTAGAAACGATAAGAGCTTCTTTAGATCGTATTAATTATTCAGCTAGAACTCAAAAGCAAAATGTAGATATAGAATTCTTGATGAATAGCAAGAAGAATAAAATGTTTATAAAAAACATGAATAATGCCTATGAAATGACTTTTGGCTTAGATTTGGATGCATTATATGCTAACTACTATAAGCAAGAGAAGAAAGATTCAAAGAGTAAAAAAGAATTAATTGCTAGTATAAAAAAGATGATAGAAGCAGAATTACTATTACTAGATAAATATTTAAAAGAACTAACAAAAAATGATGTAGACAAAAAATGGATTATTATAAAAGAATATGCAAAAAGGAGAAATAACAAAAACATATTAGAACAATCATTTATATTAACAAATAATGATAATTGAGAAAATATAGTAAAGGTAAAAGATGAAAAGTATATTTGAATTAGAAAACAGATTAGATATCAACAAAGAATTTGCAAAATTAATTAAAGCTCTATTTGTGGATGGAGAAGCAACAATCGAAGAAAAGAATGGCTATGAATATTATGAGTATTCAAATTTAAGAGATGCCATTGACGAGAAAGTTTTTTTGAATTGGAAGTTTAGACAAACTTTTTTATCAACAGAAGAGTATTTAGGCTTTTTAGGTATAAATGTTGAACAAATTTTAACATATGATTCATATTATATAGAAGAAGATGTTTTTTTATATTTTTTGGAGTTTCTAATAAACATGTTTTGGATTATGAGTAAGAATAATAACCTTGAATTTTCTCCAAAAGCGAAAGCATATGTTGATAATATTCCTAAAATTTTAGAAAAAATGAACTATAAATCAGAAATTTTGGAAGATCGAGTAATAATTACTAAAAGAAATGCAGATGTTGATTCTGTTCTTCCAGCTGTACCAACTAATATAGCTCATTTGCTTTTAGAATATAATGATTTTAGAATTAAAGATGATATTAAGGCAAAGAAAGACATTTTAAAGTCAATAGATTTATATCTAGATGCGGATAACCATAAAATAAAAAATCTTATAAAAGGAAAAAATAAAGAATTAGTAGATTCATTCGAAACCATACTAAATAATATGGGTGTTAATCACTTATCAGATGACGAAAAGTATAAAAATATGAGCGATGAAGAAAGAATACAATGGTATGACAAAGCATTCTTAATGATATTACATGGAATTAGATCAATAGAAGTAGATAAAATAAAACAAGAAAGAAAAGCATTAATAACCAAATGATTTTTTATATAAGTAGCGTTAATAATCTTTTTTAGGGGGTCAGGATATGGATTCACTAACGAATGATTTTGCAAATTCATTATCAATTAATGTAAATGATATTGGGATGGATTATTTAGAAATAGGCATAGATTGTTTGTTTAATGATGGAATTTTGAAAGAAATTCCTATAGTAAAATCTATTGTTTCAGTTTTTAAAGTAGGAAAAAATATTTATGATAGAAATTTATTACAACAAACTATTACTTTTTTAAAAGAACTTAATAATGGAAGTTTAAGTAAAGAAAAACTAGAAAAATACAAGGCTGATTTAAACAAAGATCCAAAGAAATGTGAAGAAGAATTAGGTCGAGTACTTTTATATTTAAATAAATTTATAGATAAAGAAAAAAGTGAAATGCTTTCAAAACTTTATAAGGCTCGTATTAATCAAATAATGAGCTGGGATGAATTTTGCGAGTATTCAGAAATATTAGATAGAATATATATGCGAGATATAAAAATACTAAAAATGATTTATAATAAAGAAATCATAGATGATAGTGGGACAGATAAATTTAGAATAGAAAGATTACATAACACTGGTCTAATTGGCTTAAACCCTAAAGTGATGTTCTCATTTGGAAAACAAGAAGTAAAAGATAATTCAGTAAAAATAAATTCTTTAGGTGCAAAGTTTGCTAGGATAGTTTTCAATTAGAGTAAAAAATTACGTTATAAGAGCAAAAGAATTAGAGACATAGATAGAAATTATAACTTTAATTGATAATATAGATGTCAAAGAACTTTTGGAAGAGAATAAATAATTATTAAAAGAGATGTTAAAAGAAGTGTTAGAGAATATTTAACGCATCACACAGATATGTTAAGAAAACTGCAAAAATTTAACGCATTTATTGCATAAGTTAAAAATATAGCGTATAATTATATATAAGGAGATGATAATATGAAGTTATTACCATTTAATGATTATAATTTAAAAACACCAA
>AUXO017062903.1_pt1 | contig 13493 bp, 12 predicted proteins | sample 768731 | NCBI WGS metagenome assembly AUXO01 (sample SAMN02715735, study PRJNA202380) | gut metagenome | biome: sheep rumen | host: Ovis aries | place: New Zealand: Palmerston North
TTTTCCAACGGATTCACAGAGGGCTGCAACAACAAAACCAAGGTCCTAAAACGCGTCTGCTATGGCGTCCGCAATTTCCCCCGCTTCCGCAACCGTATTCTTCATTGCGCTTCATGACACCTAAGGAAGAGGAGCATGTGGCGCGCCACATGCTCCTCTTCCTTAGGCCTTTTTCTTCTTGCTCTACCCCAACTATTGACATAGAGCCACTAAAACCTCCGGCACGTTGTTGAAGCGCGGGATCTTTTCCGTGTTTCCCAGGCCTCGGGACAGAACCAGTACCTTTTTCCCAGCCTCCGAGAAATAAAGTCCGCTCTCCCGGCCGGGGAACCACTCCTGATCGGGCGCCCAGAGGCCTCCCACAAAGGGGATGCGGACCTGGCCGCCATGGGCGTGGCCCGCGAACACAATATCCACGTTCCATTCGTCCAGGCTTCCATTCATGATCCAGCAGACCGGCATATGGCACATCAGAATGGTGGTGGCGTCGGTATCCTGAAAGGCTTTCAGGAAGTTGCACTCCCTCTCCCTTGCCTCGCCGGTTTCCAGATATTTGGCCGGAAGGCAGTAACCGTAGAGGCCACCCAGGCGAATGCTTTGTCCCTTCACGGTGAGATCCACCCAATCGTACTCAAGCACTGTAGCCCCGGCTTCGGTATAGAGCTTGCGAAGCTCGGCTCCATACCGCTCCTCATAGCCTTTTTCGTGGTTGCCATAGGATACATAGACCGGTGCGATCTCTGTGAGGCCTTCAATCAGTCCCACAGCAATGTCGGTGCGCTGCTCATTCTCGTTCAGTAAGTCACCGGTGATGAGGATAAGATCCGGCTCCTGTTCCGCCACCCGCGCGATCAATCGGCTGTTGTTTTGGCCGAATACAGAATTATGTAAATCTGTCAGCTGAACGATACGAATGGAAGCATCGAGCTTGTCCGTCTCGATTGTGTAGGGCGAGATTGACAGATGATATTTGGAGGAGTATAAGCCATAGCCAATGAAGCCTGTTAACAACACTATGGCGAGGAGGATCAACAAGAGGCGATGAGGCGCTTTCATGTAATTACCTCCTAAGCGAATAGAAACAAAGGTACGAAGTCATGGTCATTTAAAGAGCCATGCTTTAATTGCTTGCTTCCAGTACCGAAGTTGCAGATAATGTATCGGAAGAAACGGTTTCCTCCCCGACAGATAGTCATCCAAATCTGCCAAAGTATCTTGATATGCCTCATATATGGCATCTGCATACATCATCATCCAAGGCTCAAGTCCCCAACGATACTGATATGCATCTCGGTACGCCTTCATATAATGCTTCAAACATTTTCTTAAATACCGGTGACTGACATAGTAAGTGTCCGGAGAGCTGTACTGATGTTCCTTGGTAAATTGCTGAAAACAATGGTTATAAGCCATACAATAGGGCCCATATCCTGCATTTACGGGATAAATCGTATAATGCCCATCAATATAGATGACGCTCAATACTTTGATGATATCAATATTTGCCTGGATCTCATTGACAGTCGTCTGACGTTCTACAATAATACACTGTTTTCCCTGTTGAGCAAACAGGAAATTATGGGGAACTGTTCCGGATTCTGCCGCACAAATCTTTGCATTTTGCAAATAGAAAACCAAATCTGTCAGAGATAATAGCTCTGGGTACAAAATTTTGTATCCATTCTTCTCAAAGTAATGATCGAGCATCTCCAAGCCGGCTTCGGCGCCTTTTGCCTTAGTAAAACGGCCTCTAGATAAGAAAACTCGCTCCGATGGTTCGAATAAGCTGCATCGCTCCAGGGCTCGCTCCACTACTCGAACAAATATTCCCCGATACTGCTCACTATAATAATACTTGCGACTATACCCCAGTTCCGGGACATACACCTTCCTGTATTCCACTGGGTGATTGATAATCTCCACTTTATCGAGTATTCCTAAAAGATCAAGGAATTCACGATAATTTCCTTTTACCTCAGTCGATTCATTCTCCCGCGTAATGAAAACATATTTATCAACATCCTGCGGATTGGCAAGGCAATACCAAAGCCGTGAAACACCCTCAATAAGGAAATGGCCCCATTGAGGAACCAAGTACCCGCAATAAACTACCGTCTCGTCCCGAATCACTGCACCTTGAAAGGGATAATATCCCCCTACCCGGCCTTCAATTCCGGACGACTCCATATACTGCCCGTTGGCAATAACACCACCGTGGCCAAACTGCAATGTTTCATTTTCCACTCTTCTGATCGGCAGAATTACAGCATTATCATACTCTTCCCAGGACAGATCCGTCCTCTCATGGAAAACGCCATTATGCCACTTCTTTAGCGCTTCTGCCTTCTTTGGGCGAAGGTATGTGTAGTCGATCATTGCTTCCTTCTCTTCCATATTATCCCCGGGCTATCCTATTCACAAAATCTCTCACCGCACCGCGGCCGCCGTCACGAGGGCAGACATAGTCCACCGCCTGTTTCACTTCCTCCTCCGCGTCATGGGGGCAGGCGGAAAGGCCGCAATAGCGGATGCAGGCCAGATCATTCAGATCATCCCCGATATAGGCGATCTCGTCAGGGCTTGCCTCATATTGCTCCGCAACGATCTTCAGCTGGGCCAGCTTATCGGAAACGCCCTGATACAGCTCTTTGATACCCAATTCCCGGGCACGCTGCTCCACAATCGCGGACCTTCGTCCGGTGATGATCACGGGCACGATCCCAAGACCGGGCAGAACGTGAGCGATCCCATAGCCATCCCGCACATCGAAGGCCTTCATGACCTCCCCCTCAGCGCCGATATAGACGCGGCCATCGGTCAAAGTCCCGTCCACATCCATTACAAGCAGCTTGATCTTTTTCATATTCATACCTTACTTTGTATCGTAGAGAGACGGAGTAATGAATTCCAATTGAATTGGCTTTAGTGCTCCGGAAAGGATCCGTTTGACCTTATCTGCAGATACGTTTTTCCCCTCTTCACGCGTATAGTCTTTCATATAGTAATTCTGCCGATCCTTCCGGAAGCCATCAAATCCCGCAATAGATACCTGAAGGCATCCAGCCGTCATAAGGATCTTTAACAGCATGAGCGTAGAGTCTTCACAAAAATCATCCTGGAAATACACACAGTTGTTAAAGGAAAAGACATGATCATATTCCGCGTCAGCATCTGACAGTAAATTGGATGTTATAAGGTGAACAATATCCTTCCTTCCCTTCGTATTCAATATCCTTTTTGCATTTGCACAGAATACGAAATCAGGTTTTATAAAGTCCGGTATAAAGTTAACAGAGATAATGGTCGCGTGTTGTCTTTCAATATAGGACAGAACACGTTCTCTCTCCTCCGTTAAGGTATTCCCCGGGCATAGAACAACAACCTTTTTGTTTTCAAGCGCTTTAGAAAGATATTGGATCGAATCCTTATCGTCATACTCTACATTTACATATTGACGGTAGAGGTTCTCCACATACGCTTCATCAAACATTTCTATATGATCCTTGTCGATCATACGCAGGATTCTCTGAATATCCTTTGTTTTCAGACGGTTCTTCCCGATTAAGAATTCTGCATATGTCCTGTGCAGACCATATTTCCCTGACAATGCGTAGGGCACAGAGTAGCCCCAGGGGATCTCACGTTTGATCGGAGCAATATAGTTATCTATGGCGTCATAAGCGGGCTCCGTTGAATAGTTCTTTCCGTATTGATAATTCAAATGGTCCATGATCTGCTCAATACAGAGATTGCCGGGAACCCGCCCCATTCCCAGCAATGAGCCGTCAATGGAGATATTGCGCATAGGACTGGAAATCTCCAGAAAATGCTGCGCAAGGCTGTACGCCAATCCCAGATTCTCATGCAAATGCACACCGATTCTAATATCCGGAGCCAGATTGTTTTCTGCAAGATAATAACGATACGAAAGGTCCTGCTTGCGCATAACGCCAAATGTATCAACGATTGAAAAGCCGTAAGGGTGCAGCTCATTTACGCGGTGGAGGCCCTCAATATATTGCTCATCGGTATACACATTACAGTTTACGGGGTTAATATAGCACTTATAGCCCTTATCCATTAGGATCCGTGCCGCATTCATGGCCCAGTCCCAACGGCTCCGTTTGAATGAAAGGCGAAAGAACTCAATTGTCCCGTCATACGGCTCAACCGTGCTTACATCGACGAAATCGGCCATCAGAGCGAACTTGGAGCTTCCCCGGTTCTTGGGAAGGATTTTCTTCACATCGGCAATGGAAGAAAAATAGGAGGAATTCTCATCGTGTTCCTGGTTATCAAAAAAGCCGACCTCTATAATGTCAACATTTGCTTGGACAAGGTTCCGGATGGTCTCCTCAATAACCTTTCTTCCGAAATGTCCTCCATTCAAATGCGCGCCATCTCTCAATGTGCAATCCAGCAATTTAATATCTCTTGCCATTTTCCCAAATCCTCGTCAGCTTTCGTTGTTTTCCAGAATCTTCCGCATCAGAATACGAACCTTCTCCAGGTCTTTCGGGGTATCAACGGACAGAGAATTGCTTTCCACCAGACGATAGTGCATGGGGCACCCATTCTCAAAGAAGCGCAAGGCCACCAGGTCCTCAATCACCTCCATCTGACCCGGTTCTGAATTCACAAACAGGTCCAGAGCGGGCTTGTTCCAGCACTCAACGCCAATGGCCTTTTTGTACTCGAACAGGATCGTTTTGTACGGATAAGGAATGGGGGCGCGGGAAATGTAGAGTGCAATGCCATCCTTATTGGTCGCGACTTTGATATTGGTCGGATCGATCAGTTCAACCGGGTCCTTCAAAACCTTCATGAGCCCATAAACCTTGGGCTGGGTTGAGGGTTCGGACGGAATAATGGCACGGATGGTCTCCGGCTCAATCAGCGGCTCATCTCCATTCACATTCACATAGAAATCAGCAGAAACCTTTTCAGACAGCTCATGCACCCGGGCGATATGGGTAGAATGCTCTCCTGTCATGACGTAGTTCATACCGAACTTTTCACACAAGGCAGAGATGCGCTCATCATCTGTCGCAACATATACTTCTTCCAGTTCCTGAACCTTCCTTGCCTGCTGGTACACCCACCACAGCATAGGTTTCCCACAGATATCCTGCAGGGGTTTTCCGGGGAAACGAGAAGATCCATATCTCGCAGGAATAACGCCGACTATTTTCATTTGATATCCTCCTGTTTCAAACCTGTTATTAATTATTTGCTGCCAAAAAAGCGTCAAGGTCAACCCGTTCGTAGACCTCCAATTTACCCCCTCGGGTGGCATTGAAGACCCGGAAAGTGCCCTTATCCCGGCTCAAGCGCTCCACATCCATGTATGCTTCCGTAGCATCATCCACATGAAACCCCTGATCCACGATGCCTTTATCATAATCGGCAGCAAAATGATTCTGAATTGTCGGATCCACAATAACATTTCCATCTTTATCAAACATCTTCGCGAAGTTGTGGTCCACCCCAATCAAGTAAATTTCAGAAAAGCCCATATAGATCGCGATCTGCAGGCATGACACGGTAACCGTTCCGCGGCAGCGGATGCAATGGGAAATCTCAGTGGAAAGGTTATGCGTCTCCGGCATCGATTCCTGATACTCAATATAGAAATAGTCCGCATTGGGGATATCCACGCCCTTATACCACTTCAAATTGATGGGAATGAATCTGCCCTCAACCTTCATATCCCTTATGATCTCCTGGGCGTCCTGCATCAGAAGGATATCCTCGCTGACATAATAGGTCGGGCGCCAATCGGTTTTGTCAAAGATCTTGAAAATACGATTCGTTGCGAATGTGGGTATTCCCTTCTCGTGAAGCTTTTGGAGGTCAGCCGCCGTAAGACTCGGGCCGTTACCTACAATCACGCACTTTTCCCCTGTATGAATCCCCTTCAGGGCGGATAAAGCCCGTCCATACTTGGTCTTTTCAAAATGACGGCTTTGCAGATTTTGTATTCTCGCTTCGATGGATGCGGCAATTCTATTCATATCATTCTTTCCCTTTCAGGATTTTAGCTTTCAAAGCACGAAAACGCCAGTACCAGTTCATCAATTGAGGATAGGCAGCTTCGTAAACATCTTTATGTTTTGAAAACGGCAAGTCAAGATGCTTTCTGTACTTTATCAGTGAATACCGTGTTTTCCGGGAAACCAGCCTCAGATAGTTCAACCTGTCCGGGGCTTCGCTCTCCCTGATCATAAAATACTGATACCCCAGAGCAACAACGTATCTGTTCTGTAATGCATAATAGATTCTTTTGTATTCTTCCTTATCTTTAAAGAATACAAGCTGCTCTTCATATGCGGTAAGCTCATCCAGTTTTCTTGGCGTCCATGGTTTTTGGATGGTTCCCAGGGGATTGCTGAAATAGAAATACAGTTCTTCCTCAATAACAGCACATGAAGATACTGACAGAATCAGTTTGTAGGTCGTTGCCAGGTCTTCCCAGAGCTTTCCCTCCGGGAAACGTATATCGGCAAACAGTCGCTTTTTAATCAATTTCGCCCAAGGCCCGACATTTACTGTTTCATGGACAAACCACTCGTAAACTTCTGTCGATGGCATGACCTTACACTCCAAAGTGAATGGTTCGCCCTTTTCGTATCCCTCGACACGTTTGATATTGCAGAGAGATATTTCTGTTTGATTCGCTCTTGCCCCGGAATACAAGGCCTCCAAATACTGCGGATGGATCCAGTCGTCACTGTCGACAAAGCATATCCATTCGCTGTCGCTGTGCGTCATAACCCAATCAATGCCGAGATTTCTTGCGGCAGCCTGTCCCTTGTTCTCCTGATGGAAAACGCGGATCCGGCCATCCTTCTCTGCATACTCGTCACAGATCGAGCCGCTCCGGTCAGGACTTCCGTCATCCACCAGAATCAGCTCAAAATCCGTAAACGTCTGGGCAAGGATGCTGTCCAGGCAGCGGTGGATATATTTTTCTGTTTTATAGGCCGGGATAATGATACTGATTTCTGGCATTTTCCCTCCACCGCTCGCAATTATTAAAAGAAACTCATCCTATTTCCTGCAGTCTGGCCGTTACCCCTATCATTCCTCATCTTGTATAAGGCGACGGTTTTTCCGTTCATTTCTCAAATGAGCTCTTTTCGGGGTATTTTTTAGCAAACGTTTCTTGAAGCATCTGTTTCAGATGTACAAAATCCTCGTTCGTAATACCTTCCCAATCATTCACGCAAACCATTCTGTTATCCTCTCCCAGAATCCATTCAACCACTTCATTGATGTTATCCAAAGAAACATTGCATGGTATGCCGTAATACCCAGGCGAAACCGGCTCAAATGTTCCATTGTATATTTCCCAGATTTGAAAGATCTGATGGAAAACATCATCCATCGTTCTGAATCTGTTTCGGCTGGTAGAGTCCAAACGATCAGGAATCTTCTCCCATACGGCTTTCATCGTTGAGCAGCGATACGGGACTCCCAAATGGGAGAATAACATACCCATGATTCTTTCGTTCTCGTACGCCTGAAGATTGTACTTTATTCCCCAATCCCCATACGCTTCGGAAAACCATTTCTCGGGATATCGGGAAACACTTGTGCGAAGATCAAGAACATCGTTGGCAATTCCGGCTGTATTGAAGAGGTTGTGTTCCCAGGCTGTCATCTTATAGCGCGGAAAAGCAGGATAGGCTACTCCGCAATACTTCGGGAAGCCGTTACAGAAAAAGTCGCTTTTCTCCACCGGTCTCGTAAGAAACATATCGTCATTAAAATACACGATATGCTCGCTTATCCCTTCAATCCGCCAAAGATTCAATTCTGTTGGGAAACAACTGAAGGTGGGTAAATACTCCGACGGCATAAACTGATCATGTCGTACAAGCTTAAGCTTTGGATGATCCGCTTTCAGGAACGAAGGAAAATGACCCCAAGTGACCACATAAACATTCCTGACCCATGGAGCATACTTTTCGACCGCGCGGAACCAATATTGAAAAATACCCCATTCGCGAAATCGTGCTGCAGAATTATTGGCCCCGGTCTGTTTATCCTTTGGCAGATAACGATTTTTATCGGCCTGCCAGGCCGGGTCATTCCCATCTACCCAAAGCACTACAAAATCGACAGGATAGTTCTCCTCCCCGGCATCGTCTTTGCTGCGATTGTTTGTTTTTCTTCTCCCCGCTTCTATGAGCTGATTCAGTTCCCGGCGGTGCTTTGCCTCCTCCACAGCATCATGAATACGGCCATGAAGCTTTCTCAATGGGAGCAAGATTTCACTATCCATAAATGATCACACTACTTTCCTTGATTCTTCGTCAATAGTTTCTTTAGAATTCCTTTTGCCGTCCAATAGATCCAGCTTGCGCTCGGGTAGATCAGTTCATAAACCCACAAATCCTGTTCTTTAAAGAATGACAAATAGTGGTACCGAAGGATAATTTTCTTCAGTTTTTTTCTTAATAGATTTCGGTACTCTTTCTTATCTTTCTCCGGTAAACTCTCTGTCTTGTCAACAAGCTGAAGCTGTCCAAATGTTACTTGAAAATAATGAATTGCCGCGGTTTCCAATAGCTTTCTGTTTTTTAAACGGCTGAAAAATGCCATTTGTTCATCCCACGCCCGAACCTGGGCCAGTTTGGCCGGCGTCCATTCGCGGTGTATAATACTGTCACTTCTTTGAAAGTAATAATATAACTGCGCTTTAACTAACGCAATTACCTTCTCCGCAAATAACAACTTATACCAGATGGCGACATCTTCATACAGCTGTCCTACAGGGTACCGGATCTCCAGGAAACACTCTCGTCTGTACAGCTTTCCCCACGCGAAAGCACTATAGTAGTTTGTGTACTGTTCTTCTACCGGAATAACCGATATGCATTCTTCCGCATCATATGTGTTATATGTCTGGATCGTTTCGCCCGTTTCCAGGGTCAGGCATTGGCAAATCCTCACATTGCCGTTCTGAGCCGCTTTATACAACAGCTCCAGGTACTGCGGATGCACCCAGTCGTCGCTGTCGATAAAGCTGAGCCATTGGCTGTCGCTATGGGCGAAAGCCCAGTCGATCCCGGCATTGCGGGCGGCGGAGAGGCCGCCGTTGGCCTGGTGGATCACATGGACGCGCTCGTCCTTTTCCGCGTACTCGTCGCAGATCACGCCGCAGCGGTCGGGCGATCCGTCATCCACCAGGATCAACTCGAAATCGCTATAGGTTTGGGCAAGGATACTATCCACGCAGCGATGAAGATAGGGCTCCACCTTGTACACCGGAACAATAACGCTTATCTGCGGCATACTATCTCTCCGAATAAATATAATTATAGAATATTGCGCTGATATAAGTATGAAGCTTCCAGTTTTTATGCAAGCAATAACTGGAGAGGAGTAATAATTTCTGTGCAATCGATTTTCCGAAGTATTCAACAAAAACCTTATATGCTGCAAAAGAATCCAGTGTCCTTCTGCGATACCATTTTAAATCATTGATCTTCTTAATCTCGTCTGGTAAAGAAGGATAATTCTCATGCGGAACAATTATCTTATACTGATTCCACATAATCAGAAAGTGTATTACAGCAAACCTATCCTTATCCACCTTTTTATGAAAAAGCTCAAAGTATCTTTTTCCAAAGTGTTTTGAAATCTCATTCACTGCATTAAGTTTTACAACACCCTTGCTTTTTGACATCATAGAAGACGGATGCTGTGTATAACCATAGGAGATGCTTTCAATAACGGAAATATCTCTTGTATATAAAAGATATTCAAGGACAAAGCCTAAATCTTCCGCAAAATTATCACAAGTCTCACAGAATTGGATAGAATTCGTCTGAATAATCTCTGATTTAAAAAGCTTTGTCCATATTTCCCAGCCGATTCCGCCTTGTAATACATTCTTTATGAGAAAAGTAATGCTTTCCTGCACCGATTGAAAGTGATATATTGTTTTTTCATGCTTCCGTTTCATCAACTGAGCGCCATCTTGATCATATTTGGTATAGCCCGCACTCACCAGATCAGCATTTGACTGAAGAATTGCAGAATACAATTCCGAAAGCCAGTCACTATTATAATAATCATCGGAATCGCAAAATGTAATGTACTTTCCGCGTGCCATTGCTATGCCCGTATTCCGCGCTGCAGATACTCCACCGTTCTCCCGGTGAAACACCCGGATCCGGTTATCATTTTCCGCATACTCGTCACAAATGGCACCGCTTCGGTCAGGTGATCCATCATCCACCAGGATCAATTCGAAGTCATTAAAGGTCTGGGCAAGAATACTGTTTATACAGCGGTGAATGTACTTTTCAACATTGTAAACCGGGACGATCACACTGATAGTTGGCACAATAAGACCTCTCTTATCACTTTGAAAGCTTTGCAACAGCCCTCTTGCCTTGATAAACCCGCTGTATATAATCCGGAAGCGTCCTCTGTAATTGGCTCCGGCATGCTTCTTCATGATCCCGCAGCCAGTTCCATTTTTCCGTCAATTCCATTTCATCTCGCAATTCCTGCGTAGGCAAAACATAATTCTCATAGGTACCGAAGAGATCCTTTGCAATCCCCCTGGACTTTGTGGAGTATCCCAGGACCAAGGTCGGAACGCCTGTAGAATAGGCCGCAATCGTTGCATGTGTCCTGGCTCCGATGAAAAACCGACACCGGGATATATAACCTTTCAATTCCCGGCAGTTATGATCTTCCACCATGGCGATTCGTCCGGAATGCTGATATTTTGCAAGCAACTCCCGGAGAACAGTCCTGTCATCGGATGAGTTCCATACAACATGCGGAATCAGCAACACATGGTAATGTGTATCCTTTAAAATGGATTCGATCAGGTATTCAAAACTACGACGCACAATTCCGGGTCTAGCCTCTCTCTCTTCGACCAGGGGACTCACGTTGATGCCGACGGTCTCTTTATCCTCAAATCCCGCAGGCATCGGAAGCCTGACCTCATCCAGCAGGAATGCTGAATCCGCAACCAAAATGGTATTGGGATTGATTCTCTTTAATGCCTCGTAAGATATGCTCTCCCTTGCCGTAATCAAATCAAAAGCTTGAAAATGTGCAAGCATATTGGGGGCTTCCAGAAGCTCCGGTTCAATGGAGCAGCCCCAGAGAACGGTTTTCATGCGGAGCTGCTTCCAAATCTTGAATTGATGAATTAAAGGATCTGACCATCTCCCGTAGCAATAGCTATCTCCGCCGATTGCAACCGCGATATCCCCCGGTTCTCCGCCTGTTGCCTGTGCTTCTGCCAGATCATCCATTGGACCATAATCATGTTTGACCTTCAACTGATAATACGCGCGAAAAAAGTCTATATCCTTATGCAGTTTATTGGCTTGATCTCCTCTTTTTTTTACCTGGCAAAGCTTGTCAATTCCATATCGGATGTCTTCCTCTGGCCTATAAGAGATCAGCATCACTTCGTTTGATTTGTTCTTCAGTAACTCTGCCGTTGTCCGCACCAATGCCTCACAGCCATGATTGGCACTTCCATCATGCCCATACAGTATGATTTTCTTCATTGTCTTTCCTTATTCCTCAAGATCTTTATGAGCTCTTCTTTTGCGCAGTGGATCAAATGCCGCTTATGCCTCTTCTTGTACGGAATCGAATAATAGCGACGATCCTCCGGTATCATAGGATCTTTTCTCTTTTCACGCGGGATCTGATATTTTTCTACCAGTTCGTCCCATGACATGGTCGGAAAGTCGTCCCAAAAATATACCGCATTTTCATTTGGAATGCATGCCTGAGACAGAACAAGGTTGCCTTTTAACGCATCATCAATTCTTCTGGGCGCACAGTCAATCCTCTTCTTTATCTGATTAAATGCCGTTCTCCCCTTCTCCGTATTGACACTGACGAAGGAGATCCCAAGATCGTCGTCTTCAATATGCTCCGGTCTGCTCTCTTTGTATCCCCAAAAATCACCCAGCGTAATATCCCCAATGCGACTGGTTTGAGCATACCGGCAATTATTACAGCTTTTACGCAAAGTGTAATTCCAGACAAATAAATAATAATAGCTGTTATCGATCGTTTCTATACCGTTCTCATATTCAAGCTCTGTAGAAAAGGAGGTCCAGCCTGGATCTTTTTTTCGAAAATTAACCTTCTTCAATTTGGAGTCGGCTGCGGCCTCATTGCTCATGATATACTTTTTAAACACGGAAGGAGAAGGTACTCCGTGGCAAAGAATATCTACCGTTAAAAGCTTTTCATCATTTTTGCCGAGATAGCTATACAGTCCCGCGATCTGACAAGGAGTTCCTGAAAATAGTACATTCTGGCCAAGATTCAGTTTTTCTTTTGCTTCCTGATACGTCTTCCCAATTTCACTCTGTACATATTTTGATCCACGCAGTAGGTGTAATTGATCGAGACTATCAACAGCTATGTGCCTAACGGATAGATCGGCCTGTAAAGCCGCGCCGAAAACAACGCCGCCTTTCTTTAAAACGCTTTCTGCTAAAACCGAAAACAATCCGCCGGATGAACTGTGTGAGCGAAGTTTATCATCTACTGTCAATGCCGCATAGATCGTGCCTTCAGGATTCAGATGCCTCAAATGCTGCTGAGGGCACACGTTTTCGCATTTCCCGCAATTCACACATAGGCTTTGGTCGATCTCAGGGTGTAAAAAGCCCCGCTCGTCTGGCAGCATCGCAACTGCATTTCGAGGACATATATTGAAACATGCTGCGCAACCTGTGCAGAACTCAGGACTGCAGATCTGCTCCATTCTTATCACTCTTTCTCAGGTCAATCAAATCAGGGAACTTTACATTTCCCCACCACCTGGCTTGCCAATTCATATTGTCATTGAAGCCGAGAACTGTATCAATTTCAAACAAAACCGCTCTATCGATATGTTCATAAAAACTCCATCCGCCATACTCGTTTACATCATAAAGCGCAAGCGTAAGATAATATGGCCCAGGCACCAAAGATGAAATATCCCCTTCTAAAGGTATGGATAGTTCTTCTCCAGCCTTACACGTTATCAATTTAGGAGCTCGAAGCACTGTAATAGAGATATCTTCCGGCGTAAACAACCTGCTGCGGAAGCTGATATTTTTAAGGTCCTTCTCAGCCATGACGTGAAGCATAAAATGGAGCTTATTCCCAACGGGAATGCGCCACTCTTCCCTGTCAATGATCTCTATTCCTGTGATTTTAATGCCAGCAACTGTTTTCTGACTTCGCTTGGCTTCGCGAAGATCAATATATCCAGGCGAATGTGTCGTCGATCCCAAATACACCTCTATCGCCTCTTCTACATCGCCATCGAAGATGATCTTTCCCTGATCCAGGACGATGCAGCGGTCGCAGAGCTGGCGGATGGTGTTCATGTTGTGGCTGACATAAAGGACGGTACGCCCCTCCTTGTTGGCCGCCTCCCGCATCTTATCCAGGCACTTCTTCTGGAAGGCCATGTCACCCACCGCAAGCACCTCATCCATGAT
>AUXO011553830.1_pt1 | contig 13490 bp, 11 predicted proteins | sample 768731 | NCBI WGS metagenome assembly AUXO01 (sample SAMN02715735, study PRJNA202380) | gut metagenome | biome: sheep rumen | host: Ovis aries | place: New Zealand: Palmerston North
CGGGCAAGAGGAAGACCTACATAGCCCAGACCAATAACACAAATTTTAGTCTCTTTCATATTATCTAAATTAATTATCTTTTATATCTATTCACGAGGTCTGATGCAATAGCAGAAATATCAAATCCAGCCTTTTTAATCGCATCTCTAGTATCTGTTTTTTCAAAACTATCGTTAGAAAGTATGTTTTCTGCCCATATTCTAGGTTCATTCTCAATTGACAGGAAATGCATTCTATCTGTAATTGCTGTATCTTTCGAAATAGTGTCTGAACCATATACTAACGTTCCTGAAGCTTGTGCCTCAATTAATGACACTGGCATTCCTTCATATACTGAAGGCATCACAACAACATCTATAGCCTGTAGCAAATCCGGAATATCGCTTCTTAGGCCTAAAAAGAAAACATGATTCCCTAATCCTCTATCCTCAACCATTTGTTTTATTTCATCTAACAATGGGCCAACACCTATAAGCACAAGTTTGGATTTAGGACGAAGTTGATTGATAACCTGAAAAAACTCAATAATATATTTATGATTTTTCAGCCATATAAAACGTCCGATATGACCTATAACCAAATCATCTTCTTCAATTTTCAAATTAATACGCACTTGTTCCCTTTTCTTTGCATTAAAAGAAAATTGGTTCACATTAATACCATTGGCAATCATAACTGATTGGGAGTAAACCCCTGTCCCTTTATAGAACCAATGAAGTGCTTTTTTTGAACAGCCCAAATACTGAGTTGCTAGGCTCTTCACAAAAAGCTTATTAATATAGTGGGTTATATAATGTATCTTGCTACCTGATACAGAAGAACTATGCGAATGAAGAAGTCTATTCTTTATACCATATTTTTTTGCATAATATAAAGGTTCTAAAGATGTTAATGTTGATTCATGATAATGCACAGCCACATACTCTGATGCATGTTCTTTGAAAAAAGCATCAAGAATCTTACAATACTTTATCAAGCCATTTGTCCTTCTTGAGCCAGTATAATAGATTTTTGCACCGAGAGCTTTAGCCTCTTCGTCGTAATCCCCTCCTTCGGTGGCTATTAAGAAATCAAATTGTATGGAGTTACGATCAACAGCTCGGTATACATTCATAACAAATGTCTCAAGCCCTCCTCTTGTCATACAACTAAAAACCTGCAGAACTTTTATCATCTCTTTTTTTTCTTATACAAAACCTTCATAATTGCAAATAAAATCCAAAGCCAAACTATCTCTCTGGTCATATTACCAATAGAATCTCTAACCCACCACAAGAATAACACACATATCGGGAGTGACATATACACCATGTCTATACGGTGCAATTTCACATAACAACTAACCTTATTTGATAGGCTCGCATAAATCATCCCGATAAGCAATGTTGGCAAATAATAGGTGTTACCAAAGTTATAATACATTTCTCCTGCAAATGATCCTCCGATAGTATGACCTTCTTTAATCATTTTTGCAAAAACCGCCTGATCGTTGATATCTCGTAAACCTCCAGTAATATCCGGGACAATTGCAGCTATGCTTTTCACGAAACACTCTCCCCAAAAAGGATCAACGGACTTATAATTTTCTAATACAAGAAATGGAGTAAATATTGTCTCACCAAAAGTTCCTATGGTTTCAAGAAATATGTTGGATGAACTTGCCACTTCCTTATTCATCCCTGAATTAAGATACGCATTTAAACCCTCTGCCCTAAGGTCAAATATGAAATCAACAAACTGCAATCCAAAAAAACCCAAAACACCCAACAACAATAGACTCTTTACATTGGGTTTATTAATGGTTAGATACACAATTAATAAACCTACAATACATGTCATCTGGTGGCCTCTGTTGCCAGACAGCATAGTAAGTAAAAGATATGCTGTAATAAATAATAAAAATCTCTTTTGTTGCTTTTTATCCTCAATAGAGAAATAATATAACGGAATTACTCCAAAACCCATTATTCCCAATGCGCTTACAACCCCAGGTAAAAATGACTCCCAAGTGCCGGAATAACCTAAATAGAAGGAGATATATAATGCAATAGCATCCAATAAAACTCTAAAACTAAAGAGAATTATAAACACCACTTTGCAAATTGCCCTATAATTATATCGACTGATCTTGTTTGACAGCGATCTTAATTGAGGTTTCCTAACTAGTAATGCACCCAATACGAAAATATTAATACAGTTGATACATAGCACTAATGTATCTTTGAGGGCCCCCATGTGTCTTGTCATATATGTCTCAACATAGTTGACATAATCATATTCATACCACGGGAATATGCCAAGCATTATTATTTGACCAAAATGGAAAACATAATAAAAAACTACGAAAGCATAAAAGAAGTTTACAAGTCCAATAGTTTTATACAATACAAATGTCTGTAACATCAAATTAAATAAAATGAGTACAGAGTATGATAATGCATAATTGGAGCTACCATTAACGTCCATTGTAGACATTAATGTCATTTCAGCCAATATTATGATTGTATAAAAAAAAGCGAAACCGAATCTAGAGGTATCTCTGCTATTTTTTATTACTCCTACATTACTCTCCATTTTAATATTCAAACCTCATAATTAATTAAGAACAAGCTCTTTCAGACTTTTTGGGGAATAAACCCATAGCCGCAAGGGTATAAAACACCTTATCATAACTGCTAATCTTTTTATTAAAGAAGTATCGCAATGGCATTATCTCAAAATCCCTTCGCCAAATAGCCCGATATTTGGGAATATGTTTAATATAGGCTATCGAAGACATGAGATTATTCATTTTAAGATATTTACACGCCAATCCCACGTCAATAGTATTGTGGTCTAGATTGTTATTTATAAAATCAATGATGAAATCAGTATTTTCCTTTAATGTAAGGTACTTATGTTCGCATGCAGCTATAGTCTTCCTTTTTGTTATTGAATTAGGATTCGTATAATAAAAATAGAATACCTGGGCAATATATACCATTTTATAGGTATTACTTAACATCTGAATACACATCATCATATCCTCACCCAATGCACCTTGAGGAAAAGTAATACCAGAATAACAGCTCCTTTTAAAAAGCTTATTGCATAAAGACCATTTATCTTTTTGAAACAAGCAATTCTCGGTAAAAACATTTGGGTCAGTACTATGACATCCACATTCAACTCTAAGGTTTTCCCCATCAGTTCGTGCAAAATCACAAATTGCGACATCAGCGTCTTCCTTTACTGCCGCCTCATATAATGCCCTATACATATCGCGATCAACCCAGTCATCCGAATCACAATGAATCACATAATCACCTGTCGCGTTCTTAATGCCCCACTCACGAACCTTGGCCTGACCAGAATTCTGCTTCATCCTATGAATTATCACTTGGGTTTTACGAAGTGGATAATCCTCCAGCACTCTGTTCAGAACATTAATGCTTTCGTCTGGCGTACAATCGTCTACAAACAAATACTCAATATCATCAAGAGACTGTTCAAACAGACTTCTTGCGCACCTTTCTATATATTTTTCAACCCCATATACGGGGATAACTATACTTACTTTTGGCATATATAACTATTCTAAAGCTCTTTCAAGTAAAGATTTACACCTTACAATTTCCTTTTGTCGAATCTCATTAACTCTCTCCCAATCAATTTCCTTACTCCAGTCAAATTTATTACTTAATGAATCCGCTGAAACCATTCTATCCTCTAGTCCAAACAACCGCAGCAGACTCTCAAACCTGGCATTACCCCGCGATGCATTGGATAAAACCCAAAAAGGTTTATTGAAGATAATACTGAAAACAGCCCCATGGAATGAGTCCACTATAATTAATTTAGCATCCATGAAACCTCTCAGCCAGCTGGTTACGCTAGGGAATACGCAATCTTCTATTCGGTTTTTAACATCCCATTTCGTACGGTTCTCCGCTTGGCACTTGGGCATAATAGTGAAAGGCTTTAGTCCCTGGCTCTCCGCAACATGGTTTATCAATGCCTTTTTATCTTCTCTTGGATCAAGAATATAATGGAACAATGTACCATCACTAACCGGCTCTTTTTCTTCTACCACTATCCGTTCGTAATCCTCATGATTAAGAAGCATTGTGGGATCTAAAACGTGTACCGCATCTATGTTTAAATAGTCTTTACACAACCTAACCCCACTACTCTCTCGCACAGTTATTAGGTCAAAAAGACCCGCAAGAGATTTTATTTTTTTAGTTTCTTCACTCTTATACTCCCACTTGTCAGAACCAAACGATGCTGCATAAGCAATACGTCGAACACACATCCTTTGGCAGAAGTCTAAAAACATCGTAAAAGGGAAAGCGTTATAACCAGGCCTCCAGACTTGGTCGCTACCAACTATATAAGCTTGAGCTTTTAAGTGTAACGCTCTTCTTTCTAGCCTTGTCTTAGAGTATGCAGTTTTTGTATGAGAAATGTATTTGTTAACAAACTCATCTGTATGCTTAGATATTATCATATCTTCCTTCTTCGTTGGCACATATTTCCTTTTAGAAGAAGATGATGAACTTAAAAAACCAGATAATCGTATTCTCAAGCGGTACAGTCTTTCCTTAAACGAGAACCGGCCATCCCAGTCAATTGTTGTTACATTATGCCCACAATTCTTTAATACTGTTTGCAAAGCATAATTTTGCAATAGCCCTCCGTAATTATTTCGTAACGGTTGTGTAAGTATCCCTATTTTCATTACTTTTATTATTAGCAAATAGCACCTTTTCTATATATTTGAAGGTTATCATTCTAACCTTGTCCAAAGGTATTGCAGCTAAAAAAAACAAAACACAAAAGCCAAATGTTTTTACGAGAAATAATGAATAACTACTATTAGCATAAAACGTTCTAATCGTACTTGCAAAATAATCATCAACGACACAATGATGTCCATGTAACAGGCATGCAGCAAAGCAACTAATTGCAATCCAATTAATAACTTTGTTATAAAATACCTTAATAGAGGCAAATGTCAACAAAAACGATAACGAAGATAAAATTACAAGAGGCGATGAATACGCATAGACACGGGATAAAACAGATGCCGTTAAACTATCATTATTAAATACATATGCTGTTATCATCGGCATTGCAGATTCCAATAAACAAATCCCCACAAAAACCCATAAATAAGCCCTCCATCCTAATGTAGACCATCTAGGCCTGTATTTATTCACATATGCTGATAATAGATATAAACCTATAAAAGAACAAGTAGAATTGCCCAACATGAGAAAAGCAGCTCCAGATGATAGCCAGCCATATAAACACTGAAAAATGAAAAACAACAATAAAATCAGTTTGTACATCTGCTTGTCACAATGATCCACAAAATAATTTAGTGCAGGTGATAAGATAAAAAGCAGTATATATGCTTTTACAAACCAATAACTATTATTGTTTACAAAGAAACACTCTGCAAAAGTAGAAAGAGAAAAATTAAATAGCCCTGTTAAAACCAGAAGCATATAAATACCAATCGAGAAGAATAGACATTGATATAAAAATTTAATCAAGCCCTTTAAACTGAAACGAATTCTATACCATCCAGATAGTAGGACGAATACATCTACGCAGATAAATGCAACAGCCTCAATAAACAATCTTGTAAAGCCTTCAACAGGACGCGACAAAACTAGCGCATTATCAGGTTTCCCTAAAGCGAAAAAATCCGAATGTACTACTAATATTAAGAACATTGCCAATAATCTCAGCAATTCCATATTAGATTCCCTAACTTTAGAAGCTGCCATAATCATTCTGCATTCTTAATATCCGACAATACTTTTGATGTGAAGGACTTCGCACCTTTCTGATTCATAAGGAAGCTATTTGTGAACATTGTTCTATCATTACAGAACTCGTCATCATCCATATAATCAAGAAACAATACTGACTTATGCTTAATTGACGTTATCAATTGTCCCATAAGCACTTCTCTTATTTCCGGGGTAAATAAACTTCCAAGTGCACTATAAACAGGAGGTATTATCACGACAGGTCTAAAACCATGGTTTTCACAACAATCAATTATGTTCAATATTATAGTAACGGCATCACTCAATGCATCCTGATTAATAAGGCTAAGTGGAACTGAAAAGTCTCTTATAGAGAATTCTTTTTTCCAACTTTTCATCCATTCTTCTGCATCCTGTTTCATCTCCATTTCTGTCAGACATTTATTCTTCTTATTTTTCAAAAAGAACAAATCTTTTAATACATATATAAGAGGATAGACAGAAATCGGGTTTTTCTTTATATTATTTACAAATATATCCTTTGAGTGAGAATAATCAGGGATTGTTGATGCGTATAATAAGGTATAGTACCTATCGTCATTTATTGTATAACCACTCGCTAAAGAACTAAAAGGGCACAAAGGGATAATAACAACTCCCCCTTGGGGTTTTAAATAACCCAAATAATTCCTTAATATTGCATAATCTCCCGACAAAGGATTATGGGCTAACGCAAAATTTGCTCCCTTTATAGGCAGACCATCATAATTAAAGGCGCACAATGCGGATGTTGAACCAAGATTAATAACATCTGTATTGAAAGTATTATAACACCAGAATTTACGACAATCGGGAAATAATACATTATTATACCAATAGCCTCTTTTAATAGCTCCGTTTATAATTCTTTTTATCTTACTAAGCATAATACTCTTGTTTAAATGCCGGGGCAAATTTTAGTCTCTACCAGATATTGATAATCCTCATTTAAAGAAGAAACTAGTTCAACATCTTCAGGTGTCAACGAAAAATCAAACACACTGAAATTCTCTTTTAAACGTTGTTCATTTTTCGTTTTAGGTAAAGGAAGACAACCTCGTTCAATATTCCAACGGAGGACAATCTGAGCTAATGATTTTCCATATTTATTTGTTAAACATTTCAATGCGTCTCCATTGATTCTGTTATTACTTACATCCATCAAAGGGGAATATGTATGAATCAGTATCCCCTTGTCTTTACAAAAACTTACAAGGTTATCCTTTGTGGCTATTGGGCTTAAGTAAACTTCATTAATATCTGGATATTGAGCTGTTGCGTCATAAAGGGTTTCAATATGTTTTTTATGAAAATTTGAAACTCCAATATAGCGCACTTTCCCTTCTTTTTTCAATGCTATGAATTCTTTCCATATGTCGATATAATAATATGGAAAAGGATAATGGATCAATAAAGAATCTAAATAATCTGTTCTTAATTCCCGCAAAGAAATATCTACCTTCTCACGCACGACCTCTCTTACACTGTGTCTTTTCATGAACTTACTATCAGGATTAAAATAAATACCTTTTAGGGGTTCATCTTCATAGGCGTTATTATCTGACACCTTAGTCTGAATAAATAAATCTTCTCGACTACACACATTATCTTCAACAAGTTGCTTAATTGCCAGTCCAATACCATCTTCACCACGATAGTCATCTGACGTATCAAACAATCGATAACCTGCCTTTACTGCCTTTATAACCATATCTTTCATAACGGCTCCCTGAAAGGGAAACGTTCCTAACCCGATAAAAGGTATTAAATCCCCTTTTTTATTAGTTAGATTCTTCATTATTTCTTAAGTTTATTCCTTATAAAAGTATTTAGCATAACCCTCTCTTCTTTATTCATTGCTATTATGTATACAGCAAAAAGAAGGACAATCTCTGTAACTAGTGTTAATATTATGAGCCTGAGCCAACCTTCTTCCATCATACTACGGATTATTATTGGTGGTATAATTGTAATCATTGTAACTATTATGGTTGGCTTATAAACCCTTTGCAACAAATCTATATAAGAGAAGGTTTCGTATTTATGAACAATATACCACCCCCAGAACATTTGCGTAAGATTAACGAAGAATATCACAATAAACACAGAATATGATGGGGCTCCTAACTTTAATGCAATATAGCTAAGAGGTAACGCTAAAATCATTAATGTTCCGCCTACTATATTGCCCAGTTTAATCTTACCTATAGCGTGATATGGCATCAGCGAAGCCATATGGAACGTTTCCATAAGATAGGTAATAAGAGTAATAACTATAAAGATAGCCGTTTCATCAGGTGCACTATCGCCAAGCCAAATATGAAGGATAAAACTTACTTCAAAACAAATGGGAATTACTAGTGCTAGCATCAAAAGATACGCATATTTAGCCGCACTGAAAGTAAGGTTAAACATCCTATGAATTGATCCATCAGCATAGTTCTTCACTACTTGTGGCCTAACAGCAACCAAGAAATTACTGACGAAGACTTGAACTCCTGATTGGACTTGCATAGCAATGGCGCGAGCGGCATTAACCACTGGACCCATAAAGATATTCAATAAGATATTAATTCCTTGTCCTTGACAAACAAGAGCCAGCCCACCAAACATATCCCATCCAGAATAACTCAATAAGGTTTTATAGAGCTCTTTATCGCGAACTATTCCAAAATGACATTCGTCATATTTCTTTGTCGTATAATAACGGTAAAAAAGCTGAATACCGCACGTATTAATCATTAAGAGTAAAGCATAAAAAATCAGTTTATCGATAGGGGAAACTGTTATTAAATAAACAATACCCAACCTGGAAATTGCATCATATAAACCGACATATGCATATATTGACATATTCTCATGGGCAATAATTGCAGCATTGTAGGGTACTTGTGTAAATTTGAACATCGTGGTCACAATGGAAAACTGATATACCCAAAAAGCTGCAGTTAGCCTTTCTTCAGGAATAACCAATTTTTCATAAAAAAACCATAATCCTATTGTTTCGCCTAAAATGAGAACTATTACCGCAGCAATTATATGAAGATTCAATGAAGCCGCGAATGTTTTCTGAAGTTGCTCATGGTTTCCAACGCCCAATTCATATGTAAGAAATCGACTAGTACTAGCAGATAACGCACTATTTAGGAAGGCAACCATAGTAACTACACCACCCACCACATCATAGATGCCATAATCTTCTGCCCCTAAAACATGAAGAATTACACGTGATGTGTAAAATGTAACAGCCATCACCACTAACATTCTAATATATAAGAATGCAGTGTTTTTAGCTATTCTTTTATTGCTGCTAACTTCAGAAGACATCCGTTAAAAAACTATTTAAGTTTCATTCGAATGCTATCAACAAACTCACCCACATTATCCCATGAGTTCATTTCTTTGGCAGAGAACCTCACTCCAAATACAGCCTCTATCCTCTCTATTAATTGGACATGAGCCAGCGAATCCCACTCCTCAATATCTTCAGCAGTAGTATTCTCTTCAAGTACAATCTCATCATTATCCATCACATCACGGAAAATGACTGTAAGCTTCTCAAAAATTTCTTTTCTATCCATATTATTATTCTTTAGTATCAATATAACATTCTCTATTCTGGTACTCTCCTACCTTCAGCTCATACTGAGCAGTTTCTGTCCCTTCAATCTTAGTGAATCCAAGTCCCGTATAGTGGTTCTCCACCATCTTGTTCTTGGGCGTGGGCAGATACTCACCAATAATCTTCTTGTAACCAGCAGCCTTAGCTTTTTCCACCATTGTATTCAATGTAAAGTTCTCCATGCCTCGCTTCAACACACGACAACTCATGAACCAAGTGTCCACAAAGAGTGTTTCTTTATCCAGAGGTTTCATGATGATAACCGCAATCAGGCCATTATCACCAAACTTATCCTCTAAAGTGAAGCTCAAATCAATCACTTTGGGATCATTTGCCAGTGCCTCAATATCAGCATCAGTATAGCGGACTGTACGTAGGTTAAATTGGTTGCTTCGCTGGCTTAGCTGTGCCACACGAGGGGTATTGAACTTGGTAAATCCACTCACAACAGAAACCATATTCAAAGACTTCAAGAAATCTGCCTCATTAGTAAAAGTCTTGCTCAGTGATACACGTTGTGCCTCCACCTGATACTGCTTGGTGCGATCTTTGTCCAGATTGCTGTAAGAAGCGGTCTCAAAGAGATTCAATGAGTAGAGGTATTCCAAATAGTCTTCAGGGTATTCAGGAAGTTCAGGAACAGTAATGCCCGGAATATTCTCCCGCACCATATTACGCTCAAACGGGTTGTCATCAAGGAACACCATACTATCGAAACCAATGTTCAGAATACTCTGGATAGTACGGATGTTATCCACCTTGGTTTCCCAATTGGCTTGGAATACGGCGATATCATCCAGTTTCAGCACCATATCTGGGTGCTTTTCGAACGGTTCCTTAGCCGTATCTTCGTTGTTCTTGGAGGCAACACAGATGATAATTCCACGTTGTTTGAGTTTCTTTACCCACATCTGGAATTCAGTATACATTTTGCCAATACCAAGACCATGGCCTAGCTGAATACCTTCCATTCCGTCATCACCAATCACACCTCCCCAAACAGTGTTGTCAAGGTCAAGAATCAAGCACTTCTTGAATTGGCCTTTTACTGCACTAACAATATCCATCACCCGGGATGCAACGAAAGGCAGCACATCCATGCGGAGCACCATTTCAGTGTTGGCATACGTATTAGGAGCAAACATCTTGTCTCGTCCAAACTTATTCTGAAGTTCTGCCAAATCGCAGATAAAAAGATTTTGATACTGCTGGGAAAGCTGCATCAACTCATAGTTCAACTTCCTCACCTGAAACGTGAAACTTGAATCCACTTTATTGGCATAGCTGCCAAATACTGTATCTCCAATCTCAGGATAGTTGAAGTAGATAATCTTCTTACCTGACAACACAGGATTCTCACAAACAGACGCAACAAAACTTATTCTATCATCAGCAAGGGAAGCCTGTTGCTCTATCCTAAGAAGTGCGTGATGTTCTCCCAGTTTATGAGTGCTTTGGAAGATAATTATGAAATCAGCATCAAATTGATGTAATTCACTATCAGGACTAAGTAATTGCTGTTCTACCTGACTATATTCTGCCTCATAGAGGTCTATATTATAGCCTCTTTCTACGCCCATTCCACGGATTGCCGTAGCTAATAATTGAGTTGCCGTATCGCCAGCAAGGGCTACTTTTATAGTTAGCAGCGTGCTATTATCTTTTTTAAGATTACGTTTTAATTCTTGAAGTGTTATCATTTTTATTAAGCTTTCCAGTAAATATCTTCATCAACAATCTGGGCTGGAGAACCCGTAACCAAAGTAAAGTTGGGTATTTTACCTGAAACAACAGAGCGAGCTCCAACTATAACACCTACACCAATTTTCGCCCCAGGCATAACAATTGATTGCTCACAAATCCATGAATGCTGTCCTATAGTTACTGGACGTTTATCTTTATATACGCGACGAGACATTGAATGTCCCCCGTTATTATCACGAATTGTAACATCTCTACCAAAACATACGTCATCTGCAATAGAGATATTATCTCCGCAAATAATAGTAGTATTAATATTGAATACCAGGTTTGAGCCCAACTCCAACTTACTTCCACTGAAAACCTCTATATCTGCTCCATACCCAATAGAACAGTCTCCACAAATAAAAGACGCACCCGGATCAACCAATAATCTAGACTCCAATTTTGATCCATGAACTCGTTTATATCCAAAATTGAGGCGACCGTTAAGAATGATATTCCCTTTAGAGGAAATATCTAAAACAGAATGTTTATGGACTGTAATAGTATAACCCTTTATTATATTGGCTTTTACAGAGCCGCAGAAAAAATTATAAAATATATTTTTCCATAAAGTTGATAAGCTCCATCCTGAAGCTGAAACTGTCTGACGAACAAATTTTAATATATTCTTTATCTTAGTTTTTGCTTTTAAGGGCTGGTTAACCGGTAATTTAATATATTTATTTGCGAAGTCTACAAAACGCATTGAATTGAGATCCGCATAAAATAGTTCTCTATTAATCGCCGGTTTCGAAATGGGTTTTATCAAGGGAGAATTATCTTGAATTACATCTTTAAGATTAACTTCTTTATACTTGAAAGAAGGTTTGACAGATTCAAAAAAAGCTTCACCTTTTAATGAATTAATCATGATGACCGAAGTACCTAGATCTCTGTCATATTCTTTCCCCACCATTCTTTCTGCACCCCATAAATCTCCTATTGTTATATCTGCTATTCTGGGAAAGCCTTTAAACTTGCATTCATAACAAGAAGGACGAGAGAATGCATGCGTGCCTACAAAACCATAGGTAAAATAATTTGTATCTTTTTTGTCATACTCTACATCTCCATTCTCAAAAACCAACTTAGTTGTAAGTTGTCGCCATCCAAGCTCTTTGTTTTTAGCTTTGTAATAAATAATCTTACTTCCGTGTTTCTCTTCCATATAGTCTAAATAACCACGGAGTATCTTTGGTGAATTAATACCTAAGCATATAAGATCTAATATAATCAGATTCTCATAATCCTTCATGAGAAATGATTTGAGAGCAGCCATCTGGCAAGGCAAACCACAAACCAGAACTTTCTCTCCTGCCTTTAATAAATCTCGGACTGCGATAAAAAAACCTTCTGAATTACTCTGAACATATTTTGAGTTACGAAGTTTTTCAAGGTCTGCTTTATCTGAAGAAATAAACTGAGTTACAGAATAATCCTCATTAAAAACTGCGCCACCTACAAATCCACCTTCTTTGTACATCCTTTCAGCTATAGTAGCGAAAGCACTTCCGGATGTACTATCAAACAAAGACTGCAAGTTTTTGCACTGAGCAGCATAGCAAATAGGAACTTCCTTGTCATTTCTCTTTATAGAATCAACATTAATGACAGGACAGACCTTCTCACACAAACCACAGTCTATGCACTTCTCTTTATCAACCTCTGGATACCAGAAGCCTTCATTGTCGGTTTTAAAGGATATTGCTTTTTTCCCGCATATATCACCGCAGGCATTACAGCCACAGCAATCGACTTTATTTTGAATATTTATCATATCGAATATTGATTGTCTTGATTATAATACTTTGTATAGCGTTTACATGAGACTTCCAAAATATAGAAACAACAGGATTAGAGTAAAGACCTGTTGGCTCTGTAGCCGAAATATGATGTTAAAATGTTAAATGTTAATTGTTAACTGTTACCTTGTAACTTTGTTTTTAATTATCTACAGCCGGATGCCAGCTTGACTGGCATTGGGCTGTACCGCTTCCATTAGCGGAAGGCTCTTTTGCGGACTTGTTCCGCAAATGTGCCTGAAGCGTTCATCGCCGTACCATCTACGGGCCATCTACGTCTCATCTACGAGCCTTCCCCCTTATCCGTAATACTCTTTATACCACTCAGCAAACTTCCGCAATCCTTCCCTCAGGGTGATCTTCGGCACGAACCCGAAGTCGCGCTCCAGGGCGCTGGCATCGGCATAGGTGGTGGGCACATCCCCCGGTTGCATCGGCACCAGCTGCTTGTGGGCATCAAAGTCGTAATCCTTAGGCAGCACGCCGGCACGGAGGAGCTCCTCTTGCAGGATGTTCACA